>Ga0153945_1000116_pt1 | contig 24251 bp, 18 predicted proteins | sample TSNJ029MetaG_FD_104720 | JGI IMG/M metagenome (GOLD analysis project Ga0153945, IMG submission 104720) | Attine ant fungus gardens microbial communities from New Jersey, USA - TSNJ029 MetaG | ecosystem: Host-associated > Fungi > Mycelium > Unclassified | place: USA: New Jersey, Wharton State...
TACTTTTCGGACGCCATATATTTTTCGGCCTTTTGAAACTGGGAGTCGATCGAGCCCATGGAGCGAAAAATCATAATCCCGGCCACCACGGCGCCGGCCAGCAGCACAGTGGAAATCGAGATAATCGCGATCAGTCCCTTTTTGCCCTTTTTCTTGTCGCTGTTCGCGGTCTTTTTTTTCTTCGGCTTTGCCGCCCTGGGTTTCTTCACTTTCTTGGGCTTCGCCGGTTTTTCGGGCTTGCGCTTCTTTTCCTTGGCCGGCGCGGCCTCTTCTCCGCCTGTCTCCTGGGTATCGCCGGGACTGGCGGTATCGTCAGAAAGCTCCGCCTGCTCCTTGTCGTTGCGCAGGTTGACCTTAAAGCGAAAAGGCCCCTTTAATTTCTGCCATAGCGTCAGCTTTTGTTCCTCGGGCAATCCGTCCTCAGATTCAATCGAGGAACCGGCAGGGTTCGTATTTGTTTCTTTCAAACCAGTCGCCCCCATGCGTATTCATTCCATGAGCCCCATGGAGAAGATACTAGCTTTTATTTTAGCACATTTGGCATCAAAAGCATAGTATAAAGGGGCGCAAGTTTCCGGGATCATTTATTTTTTATATTTTTAGGGAGGAATGAACAATGGAAAGCGTGAATTTACATAAATTTTCACGACATATTATGGAAGCATCCCCGATCGCAAGGGCGACGGTCCGGGGCAACAGCCAAAACCCGAGGCTGAGCGGCACCGTGCTGTTCTACCCGGCCGACATGGGCACATTGGTGGTGGCGGAGGTCTTCGGCCTGCCCAGAATGGTGGACACCGGCGAGGGCGGGCAGAGCGTGGGGCCTTTCTACGCCTTTCACGTTCACGAGGGCACGGAGTGCGGCAGCGGCGACGGAGATAATCCCTTTGCCGAAAGCGGCAGCCACTACAACCCCACAGGAACATCGCACCCCATGCACGCGGGGGATATGCCGCCGCTGCTGGCGGACAGCGGCTACGCCTACGCCTCTTTTTACACCGGCCGCTTCACGCCGGAGCAGGTGATCGGCAGGACAGTGATCATCCACAAGCACGCGGACGACTTTCACACCCAGCCCAGCGGCAACGCGGGCGAAAAAATTGCCTGTGGAAAAATCGCGGGCGTGGCCCAGCCCGGATAATCGCAAAAGAGAGCCCCGGGCCAAGGGGAAATACCATCTATTCCCACTGCACCGTGGAGCCCGCGGCGCCGTAGCGCACGGCGAGCCGGGTGGGTATATAACCGCGCAGCTGAGGCACATGGGAGATGACGCCCACCATGCGGCCGTTCTTTTCCAGCGAGAGCAGCGTCTGTACGGCGCTGTCCAGGGATTTTTCATCCAGCGAGCCGAAGCCCTCGTCGATGAACAGGGTGTCGATGGAAATACCGCCCGCGTACATCTGCACCACGTCGGAAAGGCCCAGGGCAAGCGCCAGCGAGGCCTTGAAGCCCTCGCCGCCCGACAGGGTGCCCGCCGCGCGCTGGGTGCCGGTGTAGCTGTCGATGATCTCAATATCCAGCCCCGAGGTGCCCAGGGAGCGCTCCTCCTTGCGCTTGAGGCGGTAGCGCAGGCCGGTCATGCGCTGTAGGTGAATGTTGGCGATCTGGATGATGTCGTCGAAGTAGGAGGCCAATATGTACCGCTCAAAGGAGACATTTGGCGCCCGGCTGCCCTTAGCCAGAGCGGCCAGCTCGCGCAGCAGCGCGTACTGCCCGCTCTTTTCACCCATCTGGGCGTGCAGGGACTCCAGCTCCGCCAATCGCTGCCGGGAAGCCGAAATCAAGGCGTAAAGCTCGTTCTGGGTCTCCCGCAGGGCGGTCAGGCGGCGGGTCAGGCTCTGCTGTGCCTGCTCCAGGGCCTCCAGGTCGGCCGCCGTCCTGCCCGCCACCTCGGGCTCCAGCATCGCCCGCTCGGCCTCCAGCGCGGCTCGCCGCTTGTGATAGGCCTCCAGCCGCGCGGCGAGCTCGGGCAGCCGGGGCAGTTGCCCGGCCAGCTCCCGGAAAGCCTCCCGGCTCTCGAAGCCCGCCTCCAGCAGCCGCGCCTCAAAGGCTCGCCACTGATCCGCCAGCTGGTTCTCCAACTCTTTCAGGTTGGCCTGGGTGGCCTCCAGGGCGGCGGCGGCTCTGTCGCTGCGGGATTTGCACTGCAAATAGTCGCTTTCCGCCGCCGCCACCGCCTTGGTGAGTGCTTGGCTCTCAGCCTCCAACGCGGCGGCGTGCTGCTCCACGTCCTCTGGGCCGCCGCTGTCCGGGGCTTTTCGCAGCAACGCTTCTACCGCCGCCAGGGACTGGCGGGCCCCGCTCAGCTGCTCGGCCGTTTCCACCGTATGCCGTGCAAGCGTATCGTCGTCCAGCTCGGGCATGGTGTCCGCCGCCGCGGGGCCCAAAGCGGACAAGCGCTCCTGCAGCTGGGCAAGCAGTGTGGTCAGGGTACCCGCGCCGTCGGCAAGGGTGTCCAGCTTCTGGGCGGCATAGTCGGCGGACAACCGCTCCCGCAGCCGGTGCATGCACTGCCTTTGCTCCTGGGCGCGGGTCTCCAGCGCGTCGATCTCGTCCCGCGCCGCGTCCACCCGGGCCTCCCCCGGGATGTCCTCGCCGATTTGGGCGGGCGCCGGGTGATGCCGCGAGCCGCACACGGGGCAGGGACTGCCGGGGGCCAGCGAGCGGGCCAGCACCACGGCCTGCCCGTCCAGAAAACGGCGGTACAGGTCGGAATGGCGCTCCCGCGCGGCCAGCAAATCGCGCTCCAGCGCCCGTAGCTCCGCGGCGCCGGAGACCAGCGCAGGCAGATCGCCGGCCAGCGCCTCCAGCCGTGCGCGCTCGGCGCGGAGCTTCCGGCCGCCGGCACAGGCGCGCAGAGTCTCCAGCAGCTGTGCCAGCTCAGCCGCCTCCCGCTGCCCGCGCGTCAGCTCACGGCGCTGCGCGAGGCGCTCCTCCAGATCTTTTCGCCGCAGCTCCAGGGCAGCCAGCTCGCCGCTGAGGGCCCGCAGCCGTTCCTGCTGAAGTGGCACCGCGCCGTAGGCTTCCAGCGCGCGCCCAAGCTCGGCGGCAAGCCCCGGGTTTTCCCGCTCCAGGTCGGTCGCGCGCTGCCGCTGCCGGGCCAGAGTGCTCTCGGTGGAGCGAATCAGCTGCTCCTGCTCCTCCAAGCCGCCGGCCAGCCGCAGCCGCTCCAGAAGGGCGGCCTCCCGGCGTCGCTCCGGCTCCTGTTCGCGCAATGCCGCCAGGGCGGCGTCCGCGCATTGCAGCCGGTCCAGCTTTTCGTTGAGAGCCTTGGCGCCGGACAGGTCCAGCAACTCCCGCTCCCGCTCCAGTGCCTCGGCGTCGGCCGTGAGCTGGTCCATCCTTTCGCTGTGGAAGGACAGGTTTTCCTCCACGGCTGCCCGCAGCTCGCCCCAGGGCAGAAAGGCCGCGTTCTCGGCGGCCAGCGCCGTATGGCCGAGCTGGGCCAGCTGGGCCACCGCGCGGGCCACCGCCTCCTGTGAGGACTGGATGTCCCGCAGCGCCGCCTGTTCCCGGCGGGTCAGGTCCTCGGTCAGCCGGGCGTAGATGTCCGCGCCGAAAATTTTCGAGAAGATTTCCTGCTTCTGGGTGGAGTTGGCCTCCAGCAGGCGGCGAAACTCCCCCTGGGCCAGCATCACGGTCTGCTTGAACTGCCGGTAGCCAAGGCCCATCGCCTCCGCCACCGCCTTGTTGACGTTGGCCGCGCCCGACACGGGCGGCCCTTCGGGCGGGGCCAGCTCCGCCTTTTCCACGATCTCCTTGGGGGAACCGTCCCGCTTGACACCCAGCTGCCGGGGCGCGCGGTAGACCTGGTAGACCTGCCCGCGCAGGGCGAAAATGAGCTCCACCCAGCACAGGTCGCCGGGGGCGGCGTGGTGGCTTTTAAAGGTGCCGGGCTTGCGGCTTTCTCCGCTGGCGTTGCCGTAAAGCGCGAAGCAAATGGCGTCGAACAGCGTGGTCTTGCCCGCGCCGGTCTCGCCGGTCACCAGGAAGATGCCGCTGTCCTCCAGGCGGCCGAAATCCACCTCCTGAGTGCCCGCAAAGGGCCCGAAAGCGCTGAGCGTGAGCTTGAGCGGCTTCACAGCGGCACCCCCTCTTTCCGCAGCGCCTCCAGCGATTCAGCCACGGCCTCCCGGCAGGCGTCCGGCAGGGCTTCGCCGCGGCAGTCCCGATAAAAGCGCTCAAACAGCGCCTCGGTGGAGAGTCTGCGCTGCCCGGCCGCCGTCAGCCGCAGGCTGGGCAGCGCGGTGCTCTCGGCCAGGGACACAAAGCGCAGGCCCAGCAGGCGGGGGAACAACGCGCGCAGCTTCTGCATCGGATAGGCGCACTCCGGCCCCTCAATGTCCGCGAACACGTAGTCGCCGAAGTGCCTGTTCTCGTGGAATGAGGGCTCCAGCAGCTGCTCCAACGTGCCCCGCACCGTGCGCACGTCCCGCAGGGCGGGCACCGGAACAAGGTCCACCCCGGGCCTGTCCCCGTCCAGCTCCACCAGCGCCACCGATTTGCGCTGCCGCTCCTCGGACAAGGAGTATTTAAGCGGCGAGCCGCTGTAGCGGACCCGGTCCCCGGCCCGTTGAGGCGCGTGCAGATGGCCCAGCGCGGCGTAGTCATAGCCGGTGAAGCAGGCGCTGCTCACGATGTCCATGCCGCCCGTGCCGATTTCGCTGTCACTGGTCAGCAGCGGGTCGGCGTTTTCCCCCAAGTCGCTGAAGAAGCCGTGGGCCACCACCACCTGGCGCAGACCGGCCGGGGGAGGGGGCTGGCTGCCCAGCAGCACCCGGTAGGCATCGTCGAATGTTTTCAGAGCCTCGTCGGGGAACAGGGCCCGGGCGCCGGCCAGGTGCAGGTAGGGCGCCAGCGTAAAGCAGGCGTTTCCCACCACGACCCGGTGCAGCACCGCTTCGGGGCTGCCCACCACGTGATAGCCGCTTCTTTGGTACAGGCTGCTTCCGAACTGTAGCCGGGCGGCGCTGTCGTGGTTGCCCGCTATGGCGATCACGGGGACACCCAGCTCCGCCACCGCCCCCGACAAAAAGCGGTCGTACAGCGCCACGGCCTCGCCCGAGGGCACAGGCCGGTCGTAGATGTCTCCGGCGATGACCACGGCGTCCACCGGGTCCCTTGCCAGCAGCTCCAGCAGCCAACGGATAAAGTGGGCCTGGTCCTCCAGTAGCGAAAAGTCGTAGAGGCTTTTGCCCAGGTGCCAATCGGAGGTGTGTAATATTTTCATTTGTACTCCTTGTTAAAACACGTTGTGTTTCTCGACAAAATCAGCTTATTACCCAGAGTATAATAAAAATTACCAAAATATGTAAATTATATGAGAGGTAAGCAGATGACGGGAGAATTGCCATTTGGATCCATATACACCCTGGAGCCCGATACGGACCGGCTGGACGCGGACATTGCCCGCCTGGTGAGCCGGGAGTGCACGCAGCTGGAAAACGAGCTGTGCGAGCTGACTGCCAGTGCGTTCTGCGTGCTGTCGCCGGGCGGGCACAGGGCGCTGAACCTGGCGCTGCGGGCAGCCGGGGTAAATCCGGGGGAACGGGTGTTGTGCAGCGGCCTCGCAACCGATAGCCAGATTCAAGCGATTCTGCTCACCGGCGGAGTCCCCATGTTGGTGGACATAAACCCCAACACTTTCAACATAGATCCCTACTGCCTGGAATATGTGATCAACAAGTGCAGGCGCACCAGTCAGCCGGTGCCCAGGGTGCTGGTCGCGGGGGACCTGTTCGGCCTGCCCGCCCCCCACGAGGCGCTGGAGGAAATCTGCGGGCGGCACGGCGTGGCGTTGGTGCAGGACCTGAGCGAGTCCTTGGGGTCGGCCATCGGGCAGCGGTACGCGGGCGCCTTTGGCCGGTTCGGCGTGGCGTCGCTGGCCATGGAGCCGACGGCCTCCCGCGCGGAGGAGGCGGGCGCCGTGTTCTGCCGCACATCCGGCGAGGCGGCGGTATTGCGGGAGCTGCTCTGCGAGATCGAGGGCGGATCTGCCGAGCCGTGGCGGCTCGCGGGCGAGGAGTGGGCCAGGGCCAGCGTCGCGCTCAGCAAGCTGGAGGAGCTTTCGCGCCAATTAAAAGCCAGGACCAAAGCGGCCGAGCGGTACCGGAAGTGCTTTCGGGGAAGTCTGAGGGTGCAGCAGGTGCCCGACGGGTACAAAAGCGCCTGGAGCCGCTTTGGGGTGCTGCTGCCCGCGGGGGTGGACAGGGAGGCGCTGATCGCCGGGCTGCACCAGCTGGGCATCCCCTGCGAGGGTATGCGCAGGTATACCACCGGCGCTCAGGACGACTGGGAGCGGGTGATGCTGCGCAACAGCCAGTCCGCGGCGAGCCGGCTCATGACCATCCCCATTCACCCCTACCTGACCAGGAATGTGGCCGAGTACATAGCGGGCCAGGTGCTCTGCGAGATCGAGCGGCTCGCCGCCCCCGATCCCTTTTATCGCAATGGCAGCAAATAACAGGAATGCCTGACAACCCGGTTGCCGTTGCGTGCAGCAAAGCAAATGTTCCACTTTCCGCTTATTTTCTCCCCTTGCTGTAGAATAACAAATCTTTTTCCACCGCGCAAGGGGCGCACCAACAATATAACTCAGATAATTAAGAGCAGGGAGGCGTTGCGCGAACGCCTCTTTCTTGTTGTTCGCGCAGCTTTATTTCTCCAATCCGGTATTGCCAAGCCCCGGCTTGTCCAGTATAATATAATGGTATGTGTTTGCGCAGCTTTGCCAATTTTTTACGAGGAGGCCAACTTTATAATGCCCAAGGAGCTTTCCAAGCAATATGATCCCAAACAGGTAGAGGACGACATCTACGCGTTCTGGCTCGCGGGCGGGTACTTTCACGCCGAGCCGGATACCGGCAAGACGCCCTACACCATAGTGATACCGCCGCCCAACATCACCGGCCAGCTGCACATGGGCCATGCCATGGACAACACGGTGCAGGACATCCTGATCCGCTGGAGGCGCATGCAGGGTTACGAGGCGCTGTGGGTGCCCGGCACCGACCACGCCTCCATCGCCACCGAGGTCAGGATTGTGGAGGCCATGCGCGCTGAGGGACTCACCAAGGAGGACCTGGGCCGCGAGAAATTTTTGGAGCGCGCCTGGGCCTGGAAAGAGAAGTACGGCGGCATCATCGTGGATCAGCTCAAGAAGCTGGGTTCCTCCTGCGACTGGGAGCGTGAGCGCTTTACACTGGACGAGGGCTGCAGCAAGGCCGTGCGGGAGGTATTTTGCCGCCTGTACGAAAAGGGGCTGATCTATCGCGGCGAGCGGCTGGTCAACTGGTGCCCCACCTGCCTGACCTCCATCTCGGACGCCGAGGTGGAGCACGAGGAGAAAGCGGGCCACTTCTGGCACATGAAATACCCGCTCACCGACGGCAGCGGGTATCTGGAAATCGCCACCACCCGCCCCGAGACCATGCTGGGCGACACAGCCGTGGCCGTGCACCCCGACGACAAGCGCTACAGGCATCTGGTGGGCAAAACCGTGCTGCTGCCGCTGATGAACCGGGAGATACCTGTCATCGCCGACGATTACGTGGAAATGGACTTCGGCACCGGCGTGGTGAAGATCACCCCCGCCCATGACCCCAACGACTTCGAGGTGGGGCTGCGCCACAGCCTGCCTGTCATCAACATCATGAATGAGGACGCCAGCATGAACGAGAGCGCTGGCAAATACAAGGGCCTGAGCCGCGAGGCCGCCCGCAAGGCCGTGGTGGCTGATCTGGAGGAGCTGGGCCTGCTCGCACAGGTCAAGGACCACACCCACAACGTGGGCGCCTGCTACCGCTGCGGCAAAACCGTGGAGCCCCGCCTCTCGGAGCAGTGGTTTGTCAGAATGAAGCCCCTGGCCGGGCCCGCTATCCAAGTGGTAAAGGACGGCAAGACCAGGTTCATCCCCGAGCGTTTTGAGAAGATTTACTTCCACTGGATGGAGAACATCCAAGACTGGTGCATCTCCCGCCAGCTCTGGTGGGGGCACCGTGTCCCCGCATGGCACTGTGCCGACTGCGGCGGGATTACGGTGGCGCGCGACGAGGTGAAGACTTGCGCAAAGTGCGGCGGTAAAAACGTGATTCAGGACCCCGACACGCTGGATACCTGGTTTTCCTCGGCGCTCTGGCCCTTTTCGACGCTGGGCTGGCCGGACAGCACCCCGGAGCTCGCCTACTTTTACCCCACCAGCACGCTGGTCACCGCCTACGATATCATCTTCTTCTGGGTGGCCCGCATGATCTTTTCGGGCGTGGAGCACATGGGCGAGCCCCCCTTTGACACCGTGTTCATGCACGGCCTGATCCGGGACACCCAGGGCCGCAAGATGTCGAAATCCCTGGGAAACGGGGTGGACCCGCTGGAGGTGATCGCGGGGTACGGCGCCGACGCGCTGCGCTTCACGCTGGTCACCGGCACCTCCCCGGGCAACGACAGCCGCTTTTTGGACGACAAGGTCAAGTCCAGCCGTAACTTTGCCAACAAGATCTGGAACGCGGTGCGCTATGTGCTGATGAACCTGCAGGAGGGCGTGGACGGCTTTTCGCTGCCGGACCGGCTGGCTTTGGAGGACAAGTGGGTGCTGCACAGCTACAACGAGCTGATTACCCAGGTCACCGACAATTTGGAGAAGTTCGAGCTGGGCGTGGCGGCCCAGAAGCTCTACGACTTTATCTGGGATATCGTCTGCGACTGGTACATTGAGCTGACCAAATCCCGCATCCAGGAGGGCGGCGACGCCGCCGTGAGTGCACAAAAAGTGCTGCTCTACGTGCTGGACGGCACCCTGAAGCTGCTGCACCCTTTCATGCCTTTCATCACCGAGCAGGTGTGGCAGGCGCTGCCCCACAAGGGGGAGAGCATCATGGTGTCGGCCTGGCCGACCCATGAAAGCGTTTTGGAGTTCGCCGCCGAGGAGGCCGCTTTTTCCAAGATCATGGACGCCATCCGGGCGATCCGGGTGCGCCGTGCCGAGATGAACGTGCCGTCGGGCAAGCGTACCAGCCTGCTGATCGAAACCTCCGACGCGGCCGTGTTCGAACAGGGCAGGCCTTTTTTGCAAAGGCTGGCCTTTGCCGAGCAGGTCAAAATCTCGGATAAGGCGGAGCCGGAGGGCGCCGTGCAGGTAATCACCGACGCGGCTCGCATCTTCATCCCCATGGACCAGCTGATCGACTTTGCACAGGAGCGGGCGCGGCTGGAAAAAGAAAAGGCCGCGCTGGAAAAGGATGTTGCCATCATAAACGGCAAGCTCCAAAACGAACGCTTTTTGGGCAAGGCCCCGGCCAAGGTGGTGGAGGCCGAGCGGGAAAAGCTGCAAAAGGCCGGCGAGAAGCTCTGCAAGGTGGAGGAAGCCCTGGCTGGGCTTCCAAAATAAATTCGGGGGGTGCACATGCACCCCCCGCCCTTATCCGCCGTATATCTCTCTGCCATTCCCCCTGTCGTCATCTCTCCGGCCTCCCTGGGGCCAGTTTATCATAATCTTTGCCTCGACTACAACTTAAGCCGAAAAATCCACCTGCTGCGCCTCTATCTCTTAAGCATCTTCATGACGGTATTTTCCTGTGCCATCGATTATTATCTGCCCGCAGAGCAAGGATACGGTTTTCACAATATCTTCCTGGGCATGTTTTTGGTCGGCGTGCTTGTCAGCACGATTGAGACTTTCCAAAAAGACCGTAAAAAGGGTTACATTCTGCTTGGCATTATATTTGCCATACAGGTTTTGTCTAACTTTTGACTAAACAAACCAGGAAAACGCGGACAAACATGGTATATCAGGGAGTATCAGCAAACCGTCTAGTTATCACGTTTTTGTGATAACTAGACGGTTTGCTGATGGCTGGGCTGGATGGATTCGAACCATCGGGATGACGGAGTCAAAGTCCGTTGCCTTACCGCTTGGCTACAGCCCAATAACAAAAACAGTCAATAGAGGTGGCAGAGGGTATGTACACATACGCGCTCCGCCGTTCTATTGGACTGCTGATATGGGGTGGATGATGAGATTCGAACTCACGGCCTCCAGAGCCACAATCTGGCGCTCTAACCAACTGAGCTACACCCACCATATTTAGCGTGCCAGAAAAGACTTGCCCCCCGGCCTACTGCTTAGAAAGCAAACAAAAGGGGCCAAGTGGTTCCACCGGCGGTTTATAATAATACTGAAAAACGGTACCACAAAAGGCTCGAATAACAGGATACCATAATGCGGCCTACTTGTCAATGGGTAAAAAATAGGGGATATTAAGGGCCGTTTGCACATTCATATCCCAAGCCCGGGTTTTGTCTTCGTTAAAATGTATGTCAAGCCAGTGCATTAAAATACCGCCTCTTTCCTTGCCGCTGTTCAAATCCGATGTATTTTTCTTATTGGCGGCCAGCCTCCGCATACCGGTCCTTATACTCTTTACAAGAAAAATTCGTCATGTCCTTAAACACCTTGCTGAAATAGTAGGGGCTGGAAAAACCTACCTGATCCGCGATTTCATATATTTTCAGGTTAGTGCCCAAAAGCAGCTCCTTTGCCCGTTCGATTCGGTATTGGTTCAGATAATTGATAAAATTGATACCCATTTCCTGCTTGAAGATCATGGATAGGTAGCTTTTGCTGATGTCCACTGCCTGGGATAAATTGTCCAGAGAGATATTCTCGGAGTAATTGCAATGAATATATTCCAGGCAATAGCGGATGGTGTGGCTGTACCGGTCGCCGCTTTCTCCCATGGCGTTAAAAATGGCACTGTAAAGATCGATTATATAGCTCTGGACATTCTTTAGGCAAGACATGGCCATTAAGTTGTCATAGCTGAACTTTACACCGCTGAGTCCGTCTGCCAGGTCAATATTTTTGGCTTCGCACATAGATTTTGCGATAGAGACAAAGTCAATGTAGGCGGTACGCACCTGGGAAAAGCTGCCCAGCTCCAGCAACGAGGCAAATACCTGGTCAACATAGGCATTCAGCTCCTCTTGAACGCCCCCATCTACCAGTATAGTTAATTTTTTACTGCTAATCTTTGGCGGTGGAATCTCAGCCCGCTTTTCCAGCTTGCTGAATAGGCAGAGAGACTGATTTGTAAAAAAGCAATTGATCCTGGCCTTTTCAGCCTGGGCAAAGAGAGCTGTAATGGACTGGCGGCTCCCGACGCTGCTAATTCCGATGTGTAGGGCCGTGTCAAAATAGTTCTGTGCGTTTCGTACGATGAGCTCGCATTTCTTTTTGTACCGTTCCTCTGCATCCTCCGGGCTGTCGGTCACAGGACAAACCACAAGAATTTGCAGGCGCCCACCGGTAAAGCCGCTATGGTACACGGCGTCGTCCACCACCGAATCGATGATGGATGTTATGTTTTTCATATCGGAGTCGATATCCATTTCCTCTGTGACAGCAACATCCCCATCACAGCGCAGGGCTATGTAAGTTTCCAATGGGAATATCGTGCGAACGGCCACCATATCCTTTGGGTGGACACTTAGTGTATCAAGGGCAGTGTCAAACAGCTTGCGCAGATACTGCTCCTGTGCGGTGCGCAGCTTCTGGGCGTTGACAGCGGACCGTGTGGGGGCAACCACCAGGGACCCCAGCGCCCGCAACAGCCCTTCCTCATTAATTTCTGATTTCAGCAAATACTGGTTGGCATCCAGATGCATGGCTTCCCGGGCATACTCAAAATTGTCGTAGTTGCTCAGAATGATCACCTGGAGCTCCTTTTTGCGCTGTTTGGCTTCGGAGAGCAGCTCCAAGCCGTCCATGACCGGCATCTTGACATCGGTGATTAGAATATCCGGGTTGACTTCATCGAACAATTGCAGGGCTTCCTTGCCGTTGCTGGCTTCTCCCACAATAATATAGCCGTGGGCCGCCCAGTCAATAGTCGTTTTAAGGCCAATGCGAACTAGAAATTCGTCTTCCACAATCAGAATTCGCTTCATACCATATCTCCCACTATATAAACAAAAAAGATTGTTCATTCCATCCGATTCTATTAAGTATAACAGAACTGCAATGCACAGTCAAAGATAAGCTTCCCTTGAATCTTGCTGTTGACGATTGCGCCACCGTACTCTATACTGTCCCTAAGAACCGGAATCTTCTGCAGAGGGGGACTTGCCGTGAAAGCCCGTTTAGGAGCGCTATTCCAGAACGGCTCCATCGCCTATAAATTGTTTCTTTCCATGGTGCTACTGACAGTACTCAGCATGGTGCTGATCGTGCTTGCGATCCATACAACATATTCCGAATCTATGCGGGAAAATGAAATTAAATATAATTTACTGGCCACAAATACCATCAAATCCAGATTTGACATGACCATAGAGCTAATCCAAGGCACCGCCGATACCTTGTTCACCAACCGGACTATTCTGGAAGGCATCAGCGCAGGACCGCCGCACCCGCTGGACATTGGCACCTTGGTTGACAATATCCGGATGATGCAGCCGTTTATCGAAGGGGTGCACATACTGGGCGCCAATGGGGTACAGTTTTCCACCAGTCCGCAATCCGGCTGGAGCGATCTGCTGGAAACCTACTGCTCCTACTGGGATACCGAATCGCAGCCAGCAAAAAACGGCCGGTTTTGGTCCAGCCGAAAAATTGCCATCAGCCACATATGCCCCGTTTACAACGAAGAAAGCTTATCGGCGTTGATTGTCCTGGACATCAACTACGAATACCTGCGGGAGATGTTTTTGCTTTCCGCCATTCAGCTCAATGAGAAGGTGCTGGTGGCGGATTCCATGGGCAATACGCTGTTCGGTTTTCCCCACACCACCTCCTTCGAGCCCTTTCTGAACCAGTATCCCCAGCTGCTCCAGTCGGATTTTATCCAGGAGGAGGGCAATGTTTATGGTGTGGACAGCATTATAGTTTCGGAAAAGCTTCGCCTTGCCGATTGGCGCATCGTGCGGATCATTCAAACCGAACAGGTTACCGCCCAAACACGGCAGGTGATCGGCACCCTGGAAATTGCGGGCATTCTGTTGCTTCTGGTCTGTCTCGGCTACAGCTTCTGGATTTCCCGGGCAGTTACCCGGCCGGTCAAGGCTCTCAAGGAAGCCTGCGTTCTGGTAGAACAGGGGGATTTGGATGTGCGCGTGCATATTTCCACCAAGGACGAGCTGGGCAAGCTGGGGCACACCTTTAATATGATGCTTGGGCAGCTCCAACGCAATTTGGATATGGAAATCGCCAGTCAAAAACGAAAGGCGGATATGCAATTTCAGATCTTGCAAGCCCAGATCAATCCGCATTTTCTCTACAACACCCTGGATTCCATCCGGTGGCTGGCGGTGATGAAAAACATTGGCAGTATCGCGGAAATGTGCAGCAGCCTCATTAATTTGCTCAAATACAACCTTTCCAGTATGAACGCCACCACCACGCTGCGGGAAGAGCTGGAAAGTGTCAAAAACTATATCACCATCCAAAAGTTTCGCTACTCCGACAATTTCGATTTCAGCATTCGCGTGGATGAGGAGGCCTTGGACTGCCAGGTGGTGCGGTTTATCCTCCAACCCCTGGTGGAAAACAGTATTGTTCATGGCTTTGAGGATGTTTCGGAGGGCTATTCCATCTGCATTGCGGCCTTTTTCGCCGAAGAGCAGCTGCATATCAAGGTGATCGACAACGGCGCGGGCATTGCACCTGGCCGGGTGGAGCAGCTGAACTCCACACAGAACATGAAGCACCGGTTTAACCACATCGGCGTTGCAAACATCCGTGAGAGGATCAAGCTGTATTTTGGCGAGGAATACGACGTATATTATGACAGCGAGCCCCATGTTGGCACCATAGCGGAGCTGATCCTGCCTATCTGTCCGATTGCCCGGGATGAAAAAATCCCGGTTTAGCTCTTCGCCCCAGGCCCTGCTTTTCTTTTTTAGGAGGCAGGGCTGTTTTATTGCAATATATTTATAATTAGCGTAAAATTCTTTTAATTAATGAAAAGAGAACCGGTCGTTATTTTTTTAACAAAATATTTTTATGAAAGTAGTAAAATAATAAATTGCCGTAGGGTATCAATTGTGGTACAGTTGCCACAAGGATCAAACCCAACACATATAAGGAGGCAAAACATGAACGCTTGCATATTGAAAAAGAGATTGGCCACCCTTTTGGCGGCCAGCATGATTTTATCCGTGGCGGCGGGCTGCAGCAGATCCGCGCCCACTCCGGCCGAAAGCAGTACCGCGCCCGCCACCGATGCGTCCCAAGCCCAGGCCGACATCAACACTGCCCAGGAGGGGGCGAAGGATTCCACTGACTTCGACTGGAAAAAGTACGAAGGCTCCACCATCAAGGTAAGCTTCGTGCAGCATGCGGCCTCGGACGCGGTCATCTCCAAAATCGCGGATTTTGAAGCAAAGACCGGCATCAAGGTGGAGCAATCTGTTACCCCGGAGGCAAACTACTTCGATAAAATCTCCACCTCCCTTTCCAGCCGCTCCGGCGACCCCGACGTATTTATGTCCGGCGCGTACCAGCTTTGGGATTACTCCACCGCCGGTTATGTGGAAGATCTCAACACGTTCCTTAGCGACCCGGAAATGATCACCTCCGATTACGACTTCAACGATTTGGTGCCCAGCGCGGTGTCCGCCCTGCAATGGGATGGCATTCCCGGTGACGCGGTGGGCAACGGCCCCCAGTTGGGGCTGCCCTTGATGTTTGAGATTTATACCCTGGCCTACAACACCCGTGCCTTTGCCGAGGCTGGAATCGACGGCCCGCCCGCTACCTATGACGAGCTTCTGGAAATTTGCGACAAGCTGCAAAACTGGAACGGCTCCGGCTCTTACCCGCTGGCCATGCGCGGCGCCCGTGACTGGGGTACCATCCATCCCGGCTACATGAGCACTTTCAACAACTTCGGCGCCAAGGACTTCGCCAAGGAGGACGGCAAGCTGGTCTCCAAGCTCAACTCTCCCGAATCGGTCAAGATGAACGAGTACTTCCTGGACCTGATCAAACGCGGCGGCTCCGCCTCCTGGTCCAAGTACACCTGGTACGAATGCGCGGCGGATCTTGGCGCGGGCAAGGCGGCCATGATGATCGACGCTGACGCTGTCACTGTCCAGCAGAACTGGGCAGGCGCTTCCCAAGAGGCCGGCAACATCGCCTGGGCGCCCATCCCCGTTGTTACTGCCGGCGACAAAACCAGCTCCAACTACTGGACTTGGGCCCTGGCAATGAACGCCTCCTCCAAAAACAAGGAGGCCGCCTGGTACTTCTTTCTCTACTTCACCAGCAAGGATTTCTGCATGGCTTCCTCGGTGGACGGCAACAACCTGGACCCTGTCCGCACCTCGGTATGGGAATCGGACGGCTTCAAGGAAAAGATGAAGGGGCAGCCCGGATACATTGACGCCTACAACGAGACTATCGAACAGACCACCATCCTCTTTACCCCCCAGCCCTATTTCTTCGAGACCACAACCGAGTGGGCCGCTACCCTCCAAGATATGATCGCCGGGCAATACGGCTCGGTTCAGGAGGCCATGGACGCCCTCAAGGCTAAGATGGATAAGTCCGTGGAGGACATAGAATTCTAAATCCGAATGCGACTGAAAACCCGCCGCGTTTTGCGACGCGGCGGGTTTTTTGCGGCCGAACACAGATTTGAAGACAAACCGAGAGGGGGTCCCCCAACAATGTCCACAGCGACTAAGAAAAAGGATGAGACCATCAACTACAACGAAATCCCAAGGAATGTCCGGATGCGGCCCTACTTTATTATCGCACCCGGTCTTCTCATCCTCATCGGTATCATGATACCATTTGCGGCAGCCATTGTTCTTTCCCTGACAAACTACTCCTTTAAGCTGCCCAGCTTCAAATTCGTATTCCTGAAAAACTGGATCAATACCCTAACCGACGCGGCCTTTTACCACTCCCTGTGGGTGACGCTGAAATATGCCTTTTGCACCACCGTGTCCCAGATGCTGCTGGGAACCGGTATTGCCCTGCTGCTGAAAAAGGACACCAAGTTCAGCCGGATTCTCAAGGTGCTGTTCACGTTCCCGTTGATGGTGGCCCCGGCCATCGCGGTGCTGATCTGGCAGCTGATGACCTCCAACTCCATCGGCGTTCTGGAAAAACTACTCAATGTTTTTGGCGTCTTCAATTTCCCCTGGGCCGCATCCCATTCCACCGCGCTGTTTACGGCAGTGCTCATCGACACCTGGGTCAACACCCCCTTTGTGCTGCTGCTGGTGCTGGCGGGGATACAGTCCCTGCCCAAGAGCCCCTTTGAGGCGGCCCAGGTGGATGGAGCCAGCGCCTGGTTTACCTTTAAAACCCTGACACTGCCCATGCTTAAACCGTTTATGTACATTGCGCTGCTCTTCCGGCTGATGGCGGCCTTGCAAGAATTCGGCATCATCTTTGCCCTGACAAAGGGAGGCCCCGGAGATACCCTGATGAACATTTCCCTGACCGCCTATCTCACGGCTTTCCAGTTCCAGAAGCTGGGCGTTGCCCTGCCAGGATTGCTGATTCTGTGGGTGATTATCAACTTCACCGCCAAATTCCTGGTCGGCCGCCAACGGAAGCTGGCCAAACAAGCCCAAGGCTACTAAAGGAGGCGCCACAATGAACCCAAACCAACTGCCCAAGAGCAAATCCCACAAAAGCAGCCTGGAAATTTTGGAGGCTGTGGGACGCAATGCCGGTCTTTCCCTTTATGCCCTGTTCGCCCTGTTCCCCCTGGTCTGGATGCTGCTTTGCACTTTTAAGTCGGACGCGCAGATGTACAACACTGTCTTTCGCTTTACCCCCACCCTGGAAAACTACGAGGCGGTCCTTCTGGGCACCGACTACTTCAAGGCTTTCCTGCAAAATCTGGCGGTATCCGGCGGCGCGGTGCTGCTGACTGTGGTTGCCGGAGTCCCGGCCGCCTACGCCCTGGCCCGATACGATTTTAAAAACAAAGAAGGCATTGCCTTTCAAATTCTCTCTTTCAAATTCGCGCCGGAAATAATGGTCATTCTTCCGGTGTTCCTGATTTTCCAGAAAATTGGCCTCTATGACACCTACTTAGGCCTGATCTGGGTTTATCAGCTGATCACCATGCCCTTGTTGATCTGGGTGGTCCGTGGATATTTCGAGGATATCAGTGTCGAGGTGGAGCAGGCCGCGCAACTGGACGGCTACTCATGGTTTGATGTGTTTTTCAAAACCCTGTTGCCCTTGATCAAGCCCGGCCTGGTGGCTTCGGGGCTGCTGGCTTTCATCTTTGCCTGGAACAGCTTCACTTTCCCCCTGGTGCTTAGCGGGTTTAAGATTCAGACTATTACCATCACCTCCCTGCGCTATATTGCGTCGGATACCGTCCACTACGGGCAGGTTGCAGTGGCGTCCACCATCGCGGTGCTCCCTGAAATTATCGCCTGTTTGTTTATTCAAAAGCACTTGGTGCGCGGCCTTAGCTTCGGCGCGGTCAAGGGATAAGGAGAGTTTGTATGGCACAGATTGAACTGGTGGGTGTCACCAAACAATACGGTAGTACCAAGGCCCTGAACAATGTCAGCCTCACCATTGCGGACAACGAATTCTTTGTTCTGTTCGGACCGGCGGGCGCGGGCAAAACCACCCTGCTTAAAACCATCGCCGGGGTGGAGTTCCCCCAAGAGGGCCTGGTAAAGATCGGGGGTGAAATCGTCAACCATGTGGAGCCCATGCACCGCAATGTTTCCATGGTATTCGAAAACTACGCGCTCTATCCCCACTTAAGCGTCTATGACAACATTGCTTCCCCTATGCGCAGCAAGCTCTACAAGAAAGACGAAGCCACCATCAAGGAGTCCGTTGAGAGAGTCACCAGGATGATGAAGATCGATCAGCTCCTGGAGCGCAAGCCAAGCCAGTTGTCCAACGGGCAGCGGCAGCGGGTTGCCATCGGCCGGTGCCTGGTACGGGAACCCAATGTGTTCCTCATGGACGAGCCCCTTGCCCACCTGGATGCCAAGCTCCGGCACTTCATGCGGGGCGAGCTCAAGGAAATGCAGGCCGCTTTCAATTCCACCACCATCTATGTGACCCACGATTATATGGAGGCCATGTCCCTGGCAGACCGGATTGCTGTCCTCAACAGCGGGGAGATCGTGCAGCTGGGTACCTCACAAGAAATGTACTACACCCCCTGCAACGAGTTTGTGGCTACCCTGTTCGGCGAGCCGGAAATCAATATCTTTCCCGCCTCCCCGGTGTGGGACAACGACCGCCTGTATTTGACCACCCTGGGGCAGGATGTGCTGCTTCCCCTGGAACCGGATGTGGAGGCGGTCCTGCGGAACCAGAACTGCCCGGCCTGCGATATCGGGATCCGGGGCGGCGATGTGAGCTTTTCCTTCGAGAAGAAGCCGGGCTGGATTGCCGGGACAGTTTATGCCAACGAGCCCATCGGCAACAAGGTGATTATGACCGCCGATGTGGGCGATACCAAGATCCGCCTGGTGGCCCCCAACGATACCCGGGCCGATCTGGATCAGCCGGTCTATCTGGGCCTCAACATGAAAAATGCGATCCTGTTCAACGCAGAGGATAAAACCTATATCATAAGAAGCGACGCGGAACGGTATACTAGGGCCCCCGTGCCGCAAACCGCAAAGGGGTGACACAATGGCACAGCTTGTACTCAACAATATCTTTAAGCGCTACGACGACGGCCCCAAAAAACTGTTCAAGAAAAAGAAAGAAAACGGCTACGCGGTATCCGACCTTTCCTTTACCTGTCAGGACGGCGAATTTGTGGGGATTCTTGGCCCTTCCGGCTGTGGCAAATCCACCACCCTGCGGATGGTGGCCGGCCTGGAGCAGATCACCGGCGGAGATATCTACATAGGGGAAACCCGGATCAACGATCTGCCCCCCAAGGACCGGAACATCGGTCTGGCCTTCGAGGACTACGCCCTGTATCCGCCTTTGACCGTCTATGAGAATCTGGCCTTTAATATGCGTGCCAAGAAAATCCCCCCGGAAAAAATCAAAGAAGCGGTGAATTATGTGGCCCCCCTGCTCAAGGTGGACGATCTTCTGGACATGAAGCCCCCGGCCCTTTCCGGCGGGCAGAAGCAGCGGGTCAATATCGCGCGGGCACTGGTTCGCCGGCCGGGGCTGCTGCTGCTGGACGAACCGCTTAGCCATCTGGACGGGAAAATGCGCCAGACACTCCGCCAGGAAATCAAGCGGATGCACCACGAGATCAAATGCACGACCATTATTGTCACCCATGACCAGCTGGAGGCCATGTCCCTTGCCGACAAGATCGTCATCATGAAAGACGGCGTTCTTCAGCAGATGGGCACCCCTCTTGAGGTCTACGATGACCCGGCCAACGAATTTGTAGCCGGCTTCATCGGGGAACCGCCCATGAATCTGCTGCCCGCCACCATCCTGAAAACCGAAACCAGGTTCCAATTCTCATTCAAGGACAGCGACCTGCGGATCAATGTGCCGGAGAAGTATAACAGTCTGGTCCGGGACAGCATGCATGTGAATTTGGGCGTGCGGCCGGTAGATGTATTCATTGCCCCGGGTGGAAGCTCAACCGCCAGCTCCGCGCCGGTCGCGGTCTATGAAAATCTCGGCGACGAGCGGCGCATCAGCGTGCGGGTAGGCGATACCCTGCTGAACATCACTACCGGCGAGGACGTGTACTACCGCCGGGGTGAGATCGTGCAGCTGTCTTTCCACGGCGAGCGCACCCATCTTTTCGACCCGGAAAGCGGTCTGCGCATTCGCGCGAAGCAGTAAACCACACGGCTAAACTACATACAGGAGGATATGATGATGACAATTCCCGAGAAAATGAAAGCCCTTGTAGCATATGCCCCCGGCGACTACCGATTGGAGACCATCCCCACCCCCCGGGCGCAGGCCGACGATGTAATCGTTAAGGTAGAGGGCTGCGGCGTGTGCGCGGGCGACACCAAAGCCTTTGCCGGAGCGCCCAGCTTCTGGGGCGGAGACGGCAGCCCAGCCTATATCAAGGCCCCCATGGTTCCCGGTCACGAATTTGTGGGCAGGGTGGTCGAGGTAGGCCCCGACCAGAAAGATTTCAAGGTAGGCGACCGGGTGGTCTCCGAGCAAATCGTGCCCTGCGGCCGCTGCAAATATTGCGAATCCGGCCGGTACTGGATGTGCCAGAAGCATGATCTTTACGGCTTCCAGAACAACGTCAACGGCGGCATGGCCGAGTACATGCGCTATCCCCACCAAGGCCGAAAATACAAAATTCCCGACAGCATGCCCCTGGAGCAGGCCCTGCTCATCGAGCCCTATGGCTGCTCAAAGCATGCCGTAGACCGGGCCGATATCTCCAACGAGGACTTTGTGGTGCTGTCCGGCGTTGGCACTCTGGGCCTGGGCATGGTGGGCGCGATCCGCAAGCGGAACCCCTCTGCGTTTGTAGTGCTGGATATGAACGAGAACCGCCTGGCCAAGGCCAAGGAATTCGGAGCGGACATCGTGCTCAACCCCGGCAAGGTGGATGTGGTGAAGCAGATTCAGGAAATGACAGGCGGCTATGGCTGCGATATTTACATTGAAGCAACCGGTCACCCCTCCAGCGTGAAGCAGGGTCTGGAAATGATCCGCAAAATGGGCCGGTTCGTGGAGTTTTCTGTCTTCGGCGATCTTGTCACTGTGGATTGGAGTATTATCGGAGACCGCAAGGAGCTGGACATTCTTGGATCCCATCTCAGTCCCTACTGCTATCCCCCGGTCATCGAATGGATTCAGGATGGCTCATTGCCCACCGCCGGAGTCGTTTCCCACAAATTCAGCCTGGACGACTGGAAGCAGGCTTTCGATATGGCCGCCACCGGCGCAGACAATTCTTTCAAGGTCGCCATTATTCCGTGACTTTACTTAGAAAGGAAAATGAAGATGCAGCGCATTTTAAATAACCCCGACGACATCGTCGATGAGATGCTGAAAGGCTTTGTCAAGGCCCACAGCGACATTGTCGCCACCACCGGCAATCCCCGGGTGCTCAAGCGGTCGGATATGCCCACCGGGCAGGTCGGTGTGGTCACCGGCGGCGGAAGCGGCCACAAGCCCGCGTTTATCGGCTATATCGGCAAAAATCTCTGCGACGCGGCAGCGGTGGGCGAGATCTGCTCCTCCCCCACTGCGGCGGCTTTCCTGGATTCGTTTAAGGTTGCCAACCAGGGTAAGGGCGTTGCCTGCCTTTACGGCAACTATTCCGGCGACAATATGAATGTAAAAATGGCCATGAAGATGGCGAAAAAAGAAGGCATTGAGGTCAAAACCGTCATCGCCAACGACGACGTGGTCTCGGCCCCCAAGGATCAGCCGGACAAACGCCGCGGCGTGGCCGGAGAAGTCCTGATGTGGAAAGTGGGCGGGGCCAAAGCCGCTGCCGGAGCCGATTTGGATGAGGTTATCGCAGCTGCGCAAAAGGCCATTGACAATACCCGCAGCGTCGGCATCGGCCTAACCCCCTGCACCTTGCCCGCCGTGGGCCACCCCAACTTCGAGATCAAGGAGGGAACCATGGAGGTGGGCATCGGCCACCACGGTGAGCCGGGCATTGATGTCTGCCCCCTAGAGACAGCGGCTCAGATGGCAAAACGAATAGCGGATGTGGTTCTGCCCGATTACCCCTTTGTTTCCGGCGACGAGGTCGTGGTGCTGGTTTCCGGCCTGGGAGCGACCCCGGTTATGGAGCTGTATGTGCTCTACGACGAAATCGACAAGCTCCTGACAGAAAAAGGCATTAAGATCCACCGAGGCTATGTGGGCAACTACTTCACCTCCTTGGAGATGATGGGCGCCACCCTGACCATCATGAAGCTGGACGAGGAGCTGAAAAGGCTGATCGATATGCCCTGTTATAGCATGGGCATGAAGCAGAACTAAAGGGAGGCCTGGCAATGGGCAATTTTAAAAATGCGAACGGCAAGCCGGTGCTCCTGAAAATGGTGGCGGTTATCCAGGAGAACAAGGCCTACCTCAGCGAGGTAGACGGCCTGATCGGCGACGGTGACCATGGCGCCAACATGAACAAGGGCTTTACCATGTTCGCAGACCGGATCACTGACAAGGAAATCACCTTTACAGAGGGCCTGAATGAGCTGGGCACCCTGCTGTTCACCGAAATCGGCGGCTCCATGGGGCCAATTTACGGCACGGTGTTCTCGGATATGGCCGAGGCCGGGGAAGAGCTGGACGAAATCGACACGGCTGGTCTAGCCGCAATGCTGGATGCCGGCCTGCGCGGTCTCTGCGAAATCGTGGACGCCAAGGTGGGTGACAAGACCTTGGTGGATGCGCTGTCCCCTGCCAAGGATGTACTGCGAAAGGCGGCGGAAAGCGGTCAGCCCCTGGGCGGGGCTTTGGTGGACATGAAAGCCGCCGCTGCCGCCGGGCGGGATTCCACCAAGGAGCTGGTGGCAAAGTTTGGCAGGTCTGCCCGGTTGGGCGAGCGGTCCCGGGGGGTGCTGGACGCGGGGGCAACCTCCTGCTGTCTGATTCTCACCGCCATGGCCGACGGAATACTTGAGCGGCTGGAGGCAAAAATGTAGCGCGGCTAATCTATTAATGCACACAAAGACACCGGGGGCAGCCGCATACGCGGTTACCCCCGGTGTTGTTACGTTTATAGCATATGCTCCGGGATCGGTTCGATGACCTCCCGGTGGACTTTGCGCAGAAAGATCGCGCAGGTGATCAGCGACATGATCTCGGCTATCGGGAACGCAATCCACACCAGGTCCACGTTGCCCAGGCGGGAGAGCAGGTAGGCCACCGGCAACAGCACGATCAGCTGCCGGGCCACCGAGGTCATCAGGCTCAGCATGCTTTGGCCCAGTGCCTGGAACACGCCGGTGCACACGATGCAGAAGCCCGCGAAAGGGAAGCTGACGCAGATGATGCGCAGCGCGATACTGCCCATGCGGGACATCTCGGGCGATGCCTTGAACAGTGAAAGCAGCAGTCCCGGCACACTCAGGAAGAGGAGCATGCCGGCTGTCATAATGATTACCGCATACAATATGCCCTGCTTGATCACGTTGGACATCCTGTCCCTGCGCCGGGCGCCGTAGTTGAAAGACAGGATGGGCACTATGCCGTTGTTCAGGCCGAACACGGGCATGAAGATAAAGCTCTGCAGCTTGAAGTACACGCCCAAAACGGCGGCGGCGGTGGTGGAAAAAGCCAGCAGGATGCGGTTCATGCCGAAGACCATCACCGAGCCGAGGGAGCCCATGGCCATGGCTGGCAGGCCCACCGCGTAAATGCGCTTGATGGTGCTGGCCTTGGGGCGGAATCCGCGGAGGCGCAGCGTGATGTCGCTGTTCTTTTTGACGTTGAACCAGATGCCGAGCAACATGCCGCAGGTTTGGCCGATCACGGTTGCAATGGCCGCCCCCGCCACGCCCATGGGCGGAAAACCGAAGTACCCAAAGATCATGATGGGGTCCAATATGATGTTGATGATGGCCCCCGCCCCCTGGGAGATCATGGCGTAAACGGATTTGCCGGTGGATTGCAGCAGGCGCTCCAGCGTGATCTGCCCGAACAGCCCAAAGGAAAACACCGTGCAGATCATTAAGTAATCGACACCATGGGCGATGATCCGGGTGTCGGAGGTCTGTGTTTCAAAGTAGAACCTGGAAAAAAGCAGACCGAACACCAGGAACACCAGCCAGCTCAACACCGCTAGGAACAGGCCGTTTAAGGCGGCGTTGTCCGCCTCCTTGTAGTTGCGCTCCCCCAGGCTTTTCGAAAGCAGCGCGTTGATGCCCACACCGGTGCCGGTGCCAATGGCGATCATCACATTTTGCAGCGGGAACGCCAGCGAGACCGCTGTGAGGGCGTCCTCGCCGATGCGGGCCACGAACACGCTGTCCACCACGTTGTACAGCGCCTGCACCAGCATCGACGCCATAATCGGCAGCGATATCTTCATCAACAGCCGGTTGACCGGCATGGTGCCCATGATGTTTTCCTTGCGCTCAGCCACCTAAGCTTCACCCCCAACCAGATTTACCAACAGGTCCACGGCGCGGTCGATGCCGATGCTGCTGTCGATACAAAGATGATATTGACGCGCCATTCCCCACTTCTGCTGGGTGAAATGGCTGTAGTACAAGGCCCTGCTCTTGTCCTGACGGCGCACAAACGCCTCCATGTTGTCCTGCTTCACACCGTACTCCTCCTCCGCGCGGCGGATCCGCTGCGCGGCCGGCGCGTGCACAAACACCCGCAGGCA
>Ga0153945_1000118_pt1 | contig 24105 bp, 29 predicted proteins | sample TSNJ029MetaG_FD_104720 | JGI IMG/M metagenome (GOLD analysis project Ga0153945, IMG submission 104720) | Attine ant fungus gardens microbial communities from New Jersey, USA - TSNJ029 MetaG | ecosystem: Host-associated > Fungi > Mycelium > Unclassified | place: USA: New Jersey, Wharton State...
TTAAATAAATATTAAAATTTGCTCTTAAAGTTTTCTAACACCTGTGTTTTTAACAACTTAACCGTGCTATGTGGATCTTGGCTTTTCATAACTGCCGAAACGACGGCAATACCGGCAGCCGAACTGTTATATAATACATCTATATTAGAACTGTTCAATCCACCGATTGCGACAATCGGCAGCTTAACATGTGTCGCAATTTCATTCAACGTTGAAACTTCCGTAATAACTGTGACCACTTTTGTGGTGGTTGGATAAATGGCACCAACCCCAAGATAATCAGCGCCTTCTTCCGCCGCTTTTTTTGCTTGGGCAATTGTTTTTGTTGTTGCGCCTATTATTTTATTCTCCCCCATCAGTTTACGGGCAACCCCAACAGGGATGTCGCTTTGCCCAACATGAACCCCGGCTGCGTCAATCGCCATTGCAATATCAACGCGGTCATCTATAATCAAGGGGATATTATAATGATCCGTTATTTGTTTTACTTTTTTTGCAAGGCTTAAATATTCTTGGCCGCTTTTTTCTTTTTCACGCAATTGCACAAGAGTTACGCCGCCTTCACACGCTTGTGCTACAATTTTTAGAAAATTTTCATCTGTATTATTTGTACTGTCCGTCACAAAATATAAGGTTAAATCAAATTGCTTCATGCTAATCACCATGCCTTTCAAATCAATCGGATATAATCAGTGTAAACCGGCTGCAGTCCTTTTTCAAGGATCATCGCATGAACCTGTGAAACATCTCTTGAATCTGAAATTTCAAATTGCTCATCACCGACTTCTTCTAAACCGTGCCCGCCGACACCAACCTTTACACCTGCTGAAATTTTAGTTGCAGCTAAGCCGATTATGTTATCCCTAAAACCGGCGCGTTCTCTTGTCGAAATCGTAATCCCGACAAATGGCATAAAGAGGCGATATGCAAGCATTACTTGTAAAAGTTGTTTTTCTCGAACACTGCAAGCACCATTCTCGGCATTGTTTATATATGCCCGTATTCGCGGCACCGAAAAAGATATTTCAATATGCGGATATTTTCGCTGTAAGTAGTAAGCATGAATGCCTGTTGCAAAAGCATCTTTGCGGAAATCGCCAAGGCCTAGCAGGGCGCCCAATGAAACGCCTCTCATGCCGCCGATCACAGCACGTTCTTGCGCATTAAAGCGATATCGATATGCTCGCTTTGGACCGCACAGATGTTTTTTTTCATATATATCCGTATCATATGTTTCTTGATAAATACTTGCAAAATCAACGCCACACTGATGAAGATAAGCATATTCGTCAGAATTTAAGGGGTAAATTTCAATCCCGATTGTAGAAAAATACTTTTTCGCAAGTTTTACAGCTTTTCCGATATAGTCAACATTCGATTGGCTTCTGGATTCACCTGTCAATAAAAGAATTTCGCGCAGACCCGTTTTTGAGATCGACGCCATCTCACTTTCAATTTCAGCATAGGACAATTTTCCCCTTCTGATTTTATTATTACAATTAAATCCGCAGTACACGCAGTGATTGCTGCAATAGTTTGACAGGTATAAGGGCGTAAACATACTAATAGAGCTGCCAAAATATTTTCTTGTCTTAATTCTTGCTCTGCCGGCTATTTCTTCCAGAAAATCTTCCGCAGCAGGAGACAATAGTGCTGAATAATCATAAAAAGTTAAAACATCCTTGCCTAAAGCATTTTTGACATCACCGGCAGTAAATCGTGTATAGTCATATTCCTTGACTTGACCTAACACCTTTCCCATGATATCAGATTCAATCACTTCCATAAAATCAAGATATTGCATATGGTCTGTTTTTAACACCGTATCTACCATGATCAATCCTCCAAGAAACCGGTAAGCGGACTTGACGCTTCCGCAATATCTTCCAACACTCTGCCGAGACCGGCAAGATATGCATACCTCCCCGACTCCACCGCCAGCTTAAATGCAGTTGCCATCAACCCGACATCATTTGCGGTTGCAATTGCGGTATTTGCCATCACCGCCGAAACACCAAGCTCCATCGCCTCGCAGGCCTGAGAAGGTTTACCGATACCGGCATCAACGATAATGGGCAAATCTATTTCATCTACAAGTATTTTAATAAAATCCCTTGTCAAAAGCCCCTTATTACTGCCGATGGGGGCGCCAAGTGGCATTACCGCCGATGCGCCGGCATCTACTAAATGTCTTGCCGCTATCAAATCAGGATACATATAGGGCATCACAATAAATCCCTCTTTCGCCAGAATTTCAGTCGCCTTTATCGTTTCATAATTATCCGGCATAAGATATTTTGAATCATTGATAACTTCGATCTTTACAAAATCGCCACACCCAAGTTCTCGCGCAAGTCTTGCAATACGCACGGCCTCCTGCGCATTTCTTGCTCCTGAAGTGTTTGGCAACAGTGTGATCCCTCCTGGCATATAGTCCAAAATATTTTCTTTACCGCCAATATTGGCTCGTCTAAGAGCAAGTGTTGCCATTTCTACGCCGCCATTTTCTATGACAATCCTTGTCATGTCAAGGGGAAACTTACCTGATCCTAAAATGAATCTAGAATTAAATTCTTTATGGCCGATGATCAATTTATCTTTCATTTTGTACCTACGCTTTCTTAATATTTAATAAAAGTCTTAATACCATATTCGCTTGATGGGCTGCACAAACCTCAACTCGCGGCGCCATAAGCCCTGCGCCTTCTTGCACCGGTGTTTTAAAATCGCCGCATACATATAGGTTTTTGAACCTTTGCTTTGTTCTGATGTTATTCGCACTGTCAAAACCCGCCATTCCGGATGCGGCAACAATTTTTTTATCGCCTTGCTCTAACAAAGCATTTACAAGCATTGCTTTGTATTGAGGATTATCAAATGCTTCACAAACGATGGGGTAGTCGTTAAAAACTGTCATCAGATTTTCTTCCGATACTTTTAAAGCGCAGATTTCTGTTTCAATAAATGGATTGATTTTATTAAGCTGCGCCTTAAGCGCATCCGTTTTTAGCATGCCTAAATGTGTTAAATCATAATGTTGCCTGTTTAAATTGCTCAGCTCAACCACATCGAAATCCACCAGCAGCAGTTTTCCTACTCCGATTCGCGCAAGCATTACCGAAATATTAGAGCCTAGTCCTCCAAGCCCAGCTATAGCAACCTTTCCTTCTTTCAATTTTTCATGTACTTCCGGCGTATGCCGCGCCGCCATCAGGCTTTCATATTCATCACGAGTTGGCCGAACGTCTTTTAGAATAGTGTGCATCATTATCCGCCCCCTACAAAACTAACTATTTCGATTTTGTCAATATCCGAAAGCATTTCGGCTTCAAAATTCTTTTTAGGTATAATATCGCCGTTTTTCTCAACAGCCACTTTCGTCACATCATACCCTTCTTTTTTAAGAAAATCCATCACCGAAATTTCTTTTTGCAATACGATTTCCTTTCCGTTTACAATCATCGTTTTCCTCCTTATTTATAACCATTCTTTACAAAAAAGAGCCCTTTCCCGGCAGGCAAAAGACTCAAAAATGGTACTTTAAAAATTGCTTCCCTACGCCGGTCTTAACCGCCAGGTTCAAAGGGTCAGGTTTTACCTTCTCAACTCAAAGAGTTCCCCCGCTAACATCTAATTAGTTTTTATATTTTCACTATAACACTTTTGTCAAGAAATTGCTACTAGCAATAAGTAATTTATTAGCAATTGAGTTCCCACAATTCAAAATTCTTAATTACGATATCGTCATCTGCCATAATCTTAAGTCTCCTATCTTTACCACTTAAATAATTCCTTAATGTTATCGACTTTAAGTTATGAAGATAGACTTCTATCATCGAGTGGTCTAAAAAATATTCAAATTCGATTACACTATCGTTGATATATACCTTGTCAATCTCCCCTCTGAATCTACTTTCTAACGAAGATTCATTACCTTTCTTTGCACCATAAAGGTATTGAGTTTTGTCATAAAAAACTTCCAGACTCTCATCACCGTAAGTCGTCTCAATGCCTATGTAATGACTATCAGAACTTAATTTTATATAAATCATATTACTTTTTATATTTTTTAAAAGCATATTTAGTTCACATACAGAAATACTTTTTTGATCAATTAGTAAATGATTCTTTAATGAATAAACTTCTTTAATAGGCTTTATACATAATTGATTGTTTTTAGAATACAGCTCCACAGGAAGTCCGCCATTATGAGCCCAGCCGGAATTGAATTCATCATCAAGCTTCCTTTTTCCTTGGGCTATCGTAAAAATAACAGTGCGCCCATCAGGAGTCACAAAGCCACTTGGACCTGTTAATACGCCATTGCCAAGATCAAGCAATTTGGCTTTGTCATGGTGCTTGGTAAACTTCTTATGAGCCGGATCCCAATCGCCGATCCAATAAAATGTATCAACAATTGAATTTTCTACTTGGCAGGCACACAAAAGCAGTATATAATTAACAATCTTCCCCGCCTCATTTTTCAAGGGAAGCAGCACCGGAAGTTCCCATATATGTCCTACTTCTTCATTTAATTCATAATCATATTCTATCAAAAACCCATGACTGGTCCAATTCATTAAATCATCAGAGCGATAGATGATTGCGTTACCGCCCCCATTGTTGGAATCGCCAGTGCCAACCAGCATATAATAGGTGTTATCCTCAAGCCATACAAATGGGTCTCTAAATTCTCCCAACCAGCCATCATCGATTGTTTGCTCCACAATGAGCCTCTCATTTTTATTCCATTTGATAAGCTGAGCATTTTCTGACATATCAGACCTGGCCATGGCGATACCTTGGTTTGGAAATCGCTTGTTATTGCCGGCGGTGTAGAATATAACCGGCCGTCCATTCTTATCGATACAGCTGCTGCCTGACCAGCATCCATCGGGATCTAAGCCATTTCTTTCGGTTTCCAAAGCTAATGGCAAGTCATTCCAATGTACCATGTCGCTGCTTATCATATGGCCCCATTGAACATTATCCCATAAAGGGGCATGGGGATTTGCTTGATAAAAAATATGATAATAGCCATTAAAATAAAGAGGTCCGTGGGGTTCATTCATCCACTTTCCGGGAGCGATCAGATGATATTTGGGTCTTTGCAGATCATCCGTATAATCATCTCTATCTAAATGTTTTAGGATTAAGTTTTGAGGTTCTAAGGCAATTTTGCATAAACAGGCAGTATGTGCTTTTAATACTTCTTTAAATTTCAGAGCTCTATATACCAACTTTATACTTCTCACATACCCGTTTAAAACGCCTGTTTTTGAATTCTCCGGGTTTTCGTCACTATCTATATATTTTCCGATGAAGCATTTGTTGTCAATGTGTTTTATCGTTGTATGTCTTAAAAATTGTTTTCGATTAGAAATCAGCCCATTGATACAAATGTCGCACCAGCCGGTTTTACTATTAAACACGATCGTCAGGATATTCCACTTTTGCTTTTTAAGATGATTGTTGATTGATCTGCATTCAAAAAGATGGTTCCCATCGCCAAAGCCAAAAATCACCGAACCAAAGTTCTCTACCGAAATATGAAATCCACTTTTTTCTTTGGCATCAAACCTTGTCAATAAACCACTTCTCTTTGACTCAAAACTCATTGGCGCAAGCAAAATAGAAATTGTAAAATCTTCAGGTAAATAGCCTAAATCCCCACTAAACCAAGTTGAATAGCCATCAAATAAAAAAGCGTGCTTCGTAAGCTTTAGTTTTCTATTTGGGTAATTTTTCCCATCGTTAATCAAAAAAACATTATTTTCCATCTATTGTATTTCCCTTATTTAAAATGTTTGGCAAACTCAGTATGTCACTGAATGTCAATGTGATGGCAGCAAATATTGGCTAATGCAGTGCCTTCTGCTTGAAATGTGATTTCATCCGCTTTAAGCTCCGTAAAAATAAGCATGCTCATAGCTGCCTGACCATCATTGATAAAAATTTCTAAAGAGTAGCTATCGATTATAAGACGTATTTTGATTTTATGATCTGTTGATGAAGCTTTTACTTTTCTCATCATGATGATGTCTCTGGAAATACCTGAGAATTCCCTGCTCATTTCCACTTCTTCCTCTTTACGGTTATATGTAACTGACGAATACTTTCCGTTGCCGACGGCCACCTTAAGCGTAAAGGACTCATATTCGCCACCCACAAGCTCAACAGTCAGATCGTTATGTCTTCCCTTAATATTGTCTAAGCTGACCTCATTTTTAATATATTGCTTATTGAATGTTGTCGTATTTACATAATAATTCATGATCTCTCTGACCGGTTCCTGATATAGCCTTCCATTTTCAATTCTCAGTTCACGCGGGATACTCATCATACCGCTCCACTTAAAGGATTTAGGATAAAAATGATTATCCCAGGATTGCAGCCAGCCAATCATGATACGTCTGCCATCCTCTGTTTCCAAAGTCTGCGGCGCATAATAATCTAAACCATAATCAATGGCCTGAATATTTTCTCTTTGGAATTTCCCTTTTTCTTTATCGAAGTGCCCGATTATACCCGCCGTACAATTCCCATTATGAAATTCTTCATTAGCCATAACTTCCTGTGGCGAAATAATAAGCACCTTCTTGCCATTTAACTCAAAATAATCGGGACATTCCCACATTTTCCCTAATTCATTGTTACTCTGATCCAAGACAAATATAAATTCCCAATTTTCAAAATCTTTGGTCTTGTACATTAAGATTTGTCCACTGCCATCTGCCGACCTGCTGCCAACAACCATATAAATGGCGTTTCCATCACTATAGATCTTAGGATCTCTAAAATCCTCCCAACTGCTTTCCTCCGGCAGATGCTCTGATGTAATCACCGGATTCACAGAGATTTTCTCATAATTAATTCCGTCGCCGATAGCAATACACTGTGTTTGTCTGCAAACAGGTGCATTATTCCCATCATCAGTAGTCTTGACTCCAGTATACGCCAACACATGTTTCCCTTCCCATTCAATTGCACTGCCAGAAAAACATCCATGACTGTCATATGCCGTATCCGGAGCCAGTGCACATGGTAAATATTCCCATTTTAAAAAGTCACAGGTTTTAATATGGCCCCAATGGATTGGTCCAAAGACTGTGTCATAAGGATGATATTGAAAAAAAAGATGGTATTCTCCATTGTACTTAGAAAATCCATTGGGGTCATTCATCCACCCAACTGGGGAACATACATGAAATAATGCTTTCTTCATTTCTTTATTTCTGCTTAAGGCTGCTGCTTCATAATTTCGTGCTCTTTGTAATATGTCGCTCATAATTCTCTCCTTACCCCATTGCCGCTTGCTAACCTAGTCATTTACTTGTTTTCCTGATATCTGTCATAAGCCGATTGCCATGCGGAAACCACTTCATTCATCCCATTAGATTCAAGTGTCTTAATATATCCATCCCACTCTTCCTCAATACCGCCATAAATGATCCAGTTGGCAGAAGTCTCTGTAACATAGGTATTCAAGTCACTTATATGTTCATTAACTATATCTATTTCTTCTAATGAATATACAACACTTGGATAGTATTCAAGATTGTCCACTTTTTCAAACCATATATTTTTCAGGTCATCTATTCTTTCCTGGGCACGAGCTTCCATATAGTAATACGTTCCAAAATCTGAACTCATCTGTCTAAAAGGGCCCTTTAATTCTGTTCTTGCTTTTAAATCACCGCCAGCTTCTGCCGTTTCCACATACACACCGTTGTCATCCGGCTCGCTTTCAAAGTATTCTCCGATCGGGCCATACACAGCCTGCATACTAAGAACCGGCTCATATACCTGGTCAATCCATTTCATTAATAATTCAGGATTTTCACAAGTGCTTGTAACTGCAAACTGCTCATGTTTTGTTGTTGGCTGTTCATTTAAATTAACGCCAAGATTCCCATCAGCATCTGATAAAAATGTCAGATATTCATACTGGTCAACATTATCACCTACTACCTCTGCTATTTCCCACCATGAGAAAACGCCTAGCCTTGCATCGTCTCCTGACCCTTTTGCAATGTATTGGCTATCCTCTTGTGAAAATATCTCGATATCTATCAAGCCCTCTTCATACCATTGATGAAAATAAATCATCGCTTCTTTATAGTTCTCTGTCGCCGACTGATAATATACCTTGCCATCTTCAATTGCTCTATGGCTTTCTTTACCATTTACATCTTTATTTGACGTATAATCTGTGAATCCAAATGCAGAGAAAAGACTTCCCATATCGGCACACCAATGGCCCCATTCGAATGATAATGGAATTTCATCTGTTGGATCGCCATTGCCATTACAATCATTTTCTTTAAATGCCACTAGCACATCATGCAATTCATCAATAGTTGTCGGCATGTCCATATTTACAGCATCAAGCCACTGCATATTAATCGCCATGAACTGTGGAATAGCTCCAATTTGATACTCGTTTCCGTCAGAATAAGTAAATCCCATCTCTGTGACTGTCGGCAGGGAATAAATATGTCCGTCGGGCATTGTGCATGTCGCTAACAATTCCGGCCGCTCTTTGATGACTTGACTTAAATTTGGCATTGTCTCCTCGTTAATATAATCTTCCAGAGGAATAAAAATGCCATTGGATCCATTTGTAATCAGTTCATAATCTGTTAAATCAGCGCCCATGAATGCATCAGGCAGATTTGATCCCGCATTTAAAACCAAGTTCTTCTTTTCTACTAAAGCATCTCCAGACACACAGGTCCAATCAATGCTCACTCCCATACCTTCATTCATTTGCTGGATAACCGGTTTTTCACTATTGTCTGGGGAAAGAGAACCAACTCCCGCAAAAATCTCAAATTTCGTGACTGCGCCTTCTGCATTTGAATCTCCAGTACTTTCTGGTTTCTGGGATCCCCCACATGCGGTCATCGAAAGTGCCATTGCTACTGCCAACATAATGCTCATTACTTTTTTCATTAACTTTCTCATTGTAAAAATCCTCCTTTATTTATGTTCTGGATCACTTAACCTTTTACGGCGCCGACCATTAAACCTTTTTCAAAATACTTCTGAACAAATGGATAGGCAATTAGCATTGGCACTGCGCCCACTACCATTGAAGAGAACTTGATTAATTCAGTGATACGATTCGCCGCTGCATATCCGCCATCCATCCCGCTCATTGAATTTGCTGACGCCTGGCTTTGAATGAGAACTTGTCGCAAAACCAGTTGAAGCGGATATTTGCTCTTATCATTTATATAAAGCAGCGAAGTAAACCAATCATTCCAAAATGCGACCATTGCAAAAATCACCATCACTGCAACAATAGGTTTTGCTAGGGGGAGCGCTATTTTAATAAATGTACCTATATTGCTGCAGCCGTCGATTTTGGCTGCTTCATACATTTCTTTAGGGATACTGGCCTCAAAGTATGTGCGGGTTACAATTACGTTAAAAACCGATACTGCCCCAGGCAAGATTAATGACCACATCGAATCCAGTAATCCTGTATTTGCTACGACGAGATAAGTTGGAATTAACCCTCCACTCAAATACATTGTAATTACATAAAACACCATGATTCCTTTTCTTCCCGGCAATTCTGATTTTGATAATGGATAGGCTGTCATTAGCACCATTGCCGTTGTAAACAAAGTACCAACGACAGTATATAGAATACTATTCAAGTAGCCTGAAGCTATGGCTGCTTCTTGGAATACCTTGATATAACCCTCTAACGTAAAATTTGATGGAAATAAAAACGTCTTTCCTGCATACACATCATACGGATCAGAGAGTGATGCTATAAAAACGTAGTACAAAGGGTACAGCACAATGGCTACACAAACGATGACAAGAATCAATATAGCTATTTCGATAATTTTATCTGATCCGATGCCCCTGCTCTTTTTACTTGACTTCATTTTCTTCCCTCCCAACTATACAAAACTGATTCCCGAAGCTTTTTTGGCTATCCGATTTACAATAAATAGCAATACCAAATTAATTGCTGTATTAAACAAGCCTACTGCTGTTGAAAAACCATACATTGCCTTTAACATGCCTTGCTCATATACATAAGTCGCAATGATCCCAGAGGTTGCTGCATTTAAATCCGTTTGTAGCAAGAAGGCCTTTTCAAAGCCAACATTCATCAGATTCCCGAAGGACATAATCAGATTGATAATAATGATTGGCACTAACGCAGGTAAATCTATATGCAGCATCCTTTGCAGCGTATTCGCGCCGTCAACTTTTGCAGCCTCATGAAGAGATGCGTCAACGCTGGATAAGGTTGCTATATAAATAATCATTCCCCAGCCTGCGTCCTGCCATATGGAAGAGGCAATATATATCGTCCTAAAATTCGAGGCTTGATCCAGCAGCCCAACCGATGTGTCTCCTCCTAATGCTGATACTATTGTTGTAATCAGCCCACCATAAGGCGAAAGAAAAACCCGTAGCATACCGCAAACAATCATGATTGACACAAAATGCGGGGCATACAATATGGTCTGCGCAACTTTCTTAAATCTCTTGAATCTCAGTTGATTTATTAACAATGATAAAATAATCGGAATAGGAAACGACCATAATATGGAATATAGGCTTAACAGGACTGTGTTTTTTATCAATTGTATGCTCTTGTAATTATTGAAAAACTTTTCAAACCACTTTAATCCTACCCATGGGCTTCCACTAAATCCAAGTGCCGCACTATAATCTCTAAATGCAATTTGTATTCCATACATCGGAATGTATTTATATATGAGTGTAAGAATAATTCCGGGAAGCAGCAGCAAATATAAATCCCAACAGCTTAGCATTCTCTTCCCCAGCGGCTTATGTGTGGCTGCAATTACCGTTTTGTTTTTGGCTTTTTTCATTATATTTTCCCTTCTATAACTTAGGCAAATGTTTGTGAATACGTATTCATAGTTTGCTAAATATAAAGCACTGTATAACAATGCTCATATTTCGATCATTTTTCAGTTACATTTTTCTTGGCTTTCATTGTACTTTCTCTAGCCACCAACCTTGTCTCTAATTGATATCTTACGCATTTTCCCTGGTCCTCACCTCTCTTGTCAATTAATTGCAATAAACGTTCAACGGAAAGTCTTCCAAGTTCTTCTATAGGTTGTGCCACACTTGTCAGTGTCGGATTAGTAATCTTCCCCAAAAAAGTATTATCGAAACCAATTAAGGCGGCATCTGCCGGTATCTTGATATTTAGCTCCTTTAACATCTCTATAATCTTAATGGCCTGTACGTCACTGTTTGCAAAAATACCAACACCACCACTTAGCCGTTCCTTTTCAATCTGTTTATTTAATTGGCTCTTCACCTCCTTGTCATCTTTGCCGTTAATATATAAATAGTGACTCTCCATATCAATGCCATTCTCAATTAGTTGGCTTTTAAATCCTTCTTCTTTCTCATCAGATAGTCCACCAACAAATATAAAGCTCTCATAACCAACGCTTAATAGATGTTTTGCAACACTCACTCCAGCATCAAAATGAGAAATGTAAACCGAATCGATTCTTTTCAAGTCCATTGTTGCAGAAACCAGAGGCAATTCAAATCTTGACCGCTCTTTTATGTACTCTTTCGTATCAATTGCCGGCACGAGCAAAACACCATCTGCATGATATTGTTTTAATAGTGTCAAAAACTTATTCTCTTTATTATTTGAATAATCACTATTGAAAAGCATTATATTGTAACCATACTTACCGGCTTCATTCTCAATGGCCTTAACCAATTCAGCAAAGAAAGGGTTGCTTATGTCCGTAACGATTAATCCGATCAGAAATGTTTTATTGCCAACTAGGCTTCGAGCAATTATATTGGGTTGAAAGTCATGTTCTCTGGCACATTCCATCACCATTCTCGCAACTTCAGGATTCACTGATTTATTTCCATTTAAAACACGCGAAACAGTTGCTTGTGAAACCCCTGTAAGTTTTGCGATCTCTGTCATTGTAATCACCAGGAACCCTCCAATCTAAAAGTTATTTGTGAATATGTGAATACGTATTCTTGACTTGCTTTAACTTTACTCCCAATCCCTCCCGCTGTCAATCCCGAATAATATTTTCGACTTTTTATACTACAATTGCCTTTTTATTTTGTAAGTTTTTACCGAATAAAAGTAAACTGACTGTTTCACGTTAGCCCCAGTGGTCTCATAAGATACTATTAAAATATTCTTTTACCTTTTGTCTCACAATATTGGCCGATTCTCTATCTTCATACTTAATGTTTACACATCTTTTACCAAAAGTACATCCATCCAATATATTTGATAAGCTTGACAGGCATTCTTCATCATGAAAATGTATGGAGTAATGTGCTTTTGCAGTCGAAACAGCCACATAGCCATTATACATCTTAGCTCCCGCCCACCACATTGGCATGCCATAAGAAATTTTGGGCACAATCCCAGGAAACTCAGTTTCCATAAAGTCCACAAATTCACAGACTGCTTGATTGCCATTCTCACTAAGTCTATTGATATACTCATGTATTGTCGTAAAACCCATTGATATCGCCTCTTTTTTCTTTTATAACAAATAGTTGTTGTCCCTGTTCGCCACTTGCAGATTACGCAGCTTATAGGTTGCATATCCTAGCGCAACAAGCGGTTCCCTCTTGCAAAGCGCTTCGGCCTCTTCGTAACTCTGAGTCTTGAAAATGACCATGCCGGCAACGCCTGGATAGCCTTTGAATGCCCCGACGAGTTCTATCTTCCCTTCGTCATCCAGCGCTCTTATATTCTCGACATGTTTCATGACCACGTCTTTGGTCATTTTGTTATACGTTTTACCTCTTTCAATGAACATAACATATAACCACTTTTCCATCATCTCATCTCCATTTACAGTATAATCTTCATTTTTTATTTTGCAATATCTGCTTTTCTAAATAATATCCCTTCCATACCTTCTCCTTCAAAATCAGAATTAAATCACCTTATATTATGCTTATTTTTGAGAACGAAGCTTATCAATTAACAAACCTATCATCAAACCTAAGAGTGCTTGGCACCATGATCGGCGGTACTTAAAGAGTCGGTTGGTTATACAACCTATTAACCGTATTGATATTTTCTAAAAATGGGATTGTATGGAAGATTTATAGTACCCCTCAATCTGATTATAGCACTATGTATAGAGTTCACGATATTGAAGAGCATAACCCTCCTACTAAGTGCCAGGATTTAATACTTACACTTTAAAACTGTTTTCCTGAAAACACTTTTTAAAGCTTCTTGAAGTGTAATCCCCTCCTGCTCTGCTTTAGCTTTCAGTTAGTATTTCAAAGGCTATACTCCTCTTACTTCCTTGGTATTGTACTAAATGTGGCATTACCATAAAATCCCTCCATTACTTCTATTTTATCCATAAGCCAAAAATATTTGCTAAGCCATTTATCTATCCCTTATAAAGAATTATATCACAATACTTTTAAGAAATCATCTGCTATTTTTAGGCTACAAACATTGCCAAACAGCTATCCAATCACGCAACACATCTCATGCCACTGATTTCCGCCCCATGTAGAATTTGCTATTCCTTCATCACGAAATCCCATCTTCTTATACATCTTTACCTTGGATGGCATACATGTCAGCAGGACAATACGTCTCCTATTTTCACGCTCTCGGCGAAGATATAGGCACATAAGCTCGCGTGCCAATCCATTCTTGCGATACTCTGGAATCACATCCAAACCTAACAGCATGATATTTCTGCCACTTGGGTCATGCAGATTTGCATCAGTAAAGAATTCATCTCTAAAGGAATACTCGTTCGTAGCGATCCCATTTAGAAATCCGGCCATTTTACCTGTATGCTTATCAATTGCTACCAAAAATAATTCCGGCGCCTTTGCGACACGCTCCAGCATCATTTCCTTTGAGCATGCCTCATTGGGCGAAAAACAAATACTTTCAATCTCGGCAGCTTCTTGGGCTTCTTCCAACCTGATATTTCTAAACTCAAACCTTTCATAGATATCTTGGTCCGGCAGTTGATATTTCTGTAAACCTTCCCATTTCTCTCTGGAAAGGCAATTGATATGCTCGGTACGAATATCATCCATTATTTTTAAATAGCTGTCTTTTTTGGTGTGATGATAAGTAAATCCACATTTCTCCTGCACATGCTTGGATTTGATATTGCCATCATAATATCCGCACCAGATTTTCTTAAGCTCCAAATCCTCAAAGCCATGACGAATAAGCTCTTTTACTGCTTCTGGAATATAGCTGTTCCCCCAAAATGGCACTCCAATCCAGTATCCAATTTCACCCTCTGTATCTACAAGGTCAATATTACTGGTCTTCCCAATCATCAATCCGATACTGCCGATTGCCTTGTTATCTTCTTTTAAGCACACCGCATATGATTCATCAGCGGATAACACATTTTTAATAATCTCTTGGCTTTCCACCACACTGGTATGAGGCGGCCATCCCGCAATCGGTCCCACTCTTGGATCCTTGGCATATTCGTATAGACTTTCTGCATCCGTGGAAAGCCACGGACGAAGAATCAGTCTTTCGGTTTCTAAACGCATCTATATCACACTCCTTTTGTTAATTTGATTAATGCGAATCACTAATTGTGTCGTATGGCCAGTCGATAATACCGCCGAAGTCATATACGTTAGTATAACCCATTCCAATCATTTCTTTAGCGGCGTTTGCACTTCTTCGCCCACTTCGACAATAAATCAATATAAGTGCATCTTTATCCGACAGTTCGGTTTCGGCACGGGTTTTAATCTCATCATCGGGAATCAAAATCGCACCATCAATTCGTTTCTCCTTGAACTCCTCATCGGTTCGAACATCTAACAGAATATATGGCTTCCCTTCATCTATCATGCTTTTTGCCTGTTCGGCGGATATTTTTTGATAAACTGCTTTGGATGGTTCACTAGAAGAAACAGACTCCTCTCTTTCGCTGTTTGCCGGACTTTTTATCCCGCAAGAACAAAGAAAGCATACTAGCAATACAAGTGCAAGAATCAATCGCTTTTTCATTTTCTATTGTCCTCGCAGTCACAGTAATACTTTTTTAGCACATGAATGATTTCTTCCACCCGATGATCGGCAATGGAGTAAGTAATACTTTGGCCAGATTTGTTGAAGTCAAGGATCCCGTGCGCTTTTAATAACGCCAGATGCTGTGACAGCGCCGACTGTGTGATATTCGGCACATGCTTTGCAATCTCGCCCACCGTCATTGGTTGCTCCATCAGTGCGCAAAATATCATCAGCCTGTTCTCGTTAGCCAGCACTTTTAAAAGCTCTGCTATCTGTTTCGCTTTCTCTTCCATAGTCTTTTTCCTTCCTGTGTTTTAACATGCAAATTCCCTGCGTCATCGTTCCCATCGGGCAATAAACACACCATGAACGCGGCTTAAATAATATCATAGTCACCAATCCGATGACGGTTGAGGTCAGCATCACTCCATAAAAACCGAATGCAAACTGTGCGATCCAAGGTGATACAAGCGAGGTGTTCGTCCATTGCCACGGAAGTTTAAATACCCACAAGAGTGTAACTGCCTCTTTTAGCGTCGCCCCCGCAAAGACAAGGTATGTATTGTAAATCATCAGTAGGAACATTGCCATAAAAAAGGTTAAAAATCCGTATCGGAACCACTTGGAACGTAAAAACTTCGGCGGATCATTATTCAACGAAAATCCTAATTTGCCTCCCATAAGCTCAAACAACTTCCCTCGTCCGCAGTATTTATTACAATACGCCTTATTGCCCTTTACGATAGAGATTAACAATGGGGTGACAAAACAAATTAATCCTAACCACGAAAATAAAATATTAAAAAAACCAAGCGCCAGATAAACCGAGGTAAGGATCCAAAGATAATCATACCAGTTTCTTTTCTTTGATTCTGCTTTTTTTCCTTGCGGCATAACGGAAATCACGCCGGCAGGACAGACCTTTACGCATTTCCCGCATCCGATACATTTATCCTCAGCCACTTTTGCATACATTCCCTTGTGAACAGAAATCGCACCAACAGGGCATTCTTTTACACATCTTCCGCAAGCCACACATTCTTTGCCGATGTGGGCCTTTTTCTTTAAATTAGACATAAAGCAACTCCTTTAAGTATTTTAGTTATTACTAATATACTTATATTCAAGGAGTTTGTCAAGTACTGCCGCTATTTTTCTTATAATAATCTCAAAAAAAATCTAACACCATTAAACAATCTTCTTCTCTTTCCTCCAAAATTTGAAACCCAAGCTTTGCATACATCCAACGAGCATAATTTTCTTTGTCCACACTAAGAAATGCCTTCCGATACCCTCGCCCACTTAGCAATTTGATCATTTCCTTCATCAGTCTGGTGCCAATTCCTTGTCCTCTGAATTCCTTCTTTACAGATATGGCAAACTCGGGTGTATCTGCATCTATATTGCCAAAACCTTTGATTTCATATGCCAGAATTCTTGTCCACACCGCACCAATAATCATCCCTTCAGCCTCTGCCACCAGGCAAATATCGTCCTTTTGTCCAAAATCCTGAATATATACCATTATTTCCGGTCTGTAAATCACTTCTCTGGGCAACAATGCCTCGCCTTCTTTCTGGTAAATGGCATCATACAGAAAATCCTCAAGGATGGGGAATTCGCTGCGCTCCATGGTACGTATCACTATTTCTCCGGCTTCCAGAATCTGTTTCTGCCTTTTCTTGCTAAAGCTGTGCCGGACGCAGGTATATGCCTGGTCAATCATGTTCAGCAATTCCTTGTCCGGCATTCGGTTCAAATCGATAGTATTCCAATAGGGCTGCTGTACCGGTGGGCAGTGATATCCCCGTACCACAACACCAGAATATACCTGCCTATAAAACTGCCCTGCATCAGCAGTACATTTCAATGTTATCTTATAATCCTCCGGTCTGAAATAAATCTGCGCAAAAACTTTTCCTTCTAATTTATAGCAGATAGGAATATCCCCAAATGGGTAGTCTTCATACGCTTTCCATTTCCCCAGGCAATAAGACTTTATTTCCTCAAGCTTCATGTATAACATCCTCCCACACAGCTGCCAACTAACGTTCAGCCTCACACTAGAGTTCGTGAATATAGTTTCGTAGTAAATTATTCAAAAAGAGAGGATGCATCAAAAAATATATCATCTGGCAAGCTAAGTATCTCTATAATGTCTATGATCTTATTTTCTTATTATACTACTTAAAAATTTTTAACATAAGCATTTCTTGCGGTTGTTCAAATGGTGTGTTATCTAAAAAAAGACTTCCTCTATCTTTGTACCCGATCTTTCTATAGAAATGCTGGGCTCCTTCATCAACTTGTGTTGACGTCATAATCATTTGATAGCCAAGCCCACGCATTTCATGTTCCCAAAACTGTATCGCTTGTCTGCCAAAACCTTTGCCACGATAGGATTCCTCCAAATAAATCATTGTAAGAAATGGTATAATGTCCAAAAATAGATTGTACCGCAAAACTCCTATAGATTTATCCTCATCGCTGATAATATACCCTCGCTTGTCTCAGATTTTTAACAGCAGCTCGTTTTCACTAATGTGCTCATCTAGCGTAAGCCAAAATCCTTTATCAGATTCTAAAGCATATCGGATTTTAAACAATTTAACATCTGCCTCTCTCTTTCACAAATTGAAATTCATAATTCTTTCATCATACAGATAGAGCCTGACATATTTGACTTATCTACCTCTATGTTTCTCTTTTCGTTTCTGCTGTTTCAGATCAAACATTCGCTGTTTCTCAGCTTTTTTCTGTTCTTTGCTGATCTGCCTGCGTTCGGTTTTCATCTCTTCACGCTGCATCTGCAAAGCCTGCTGGGATTTAGTTCCTATCCCTGTCTGCATGGTCTGCCTTCTCACTTCCCTCTGCAGCCGTTTCGGATTGCTGCTCCCAATCTTTACAGTTGCCTCAACAGCCGGACTGAATTTCAGCCTGTAGTAATTTTTGAGAATAAATTCCCATATCTCATAGTCTCTCGGTTCTGCCCCAAAAGTGACCTTGGATACGGAAAGTTTTCCATTATCAGTTTTTTCAAATATCCCGACCCAGAACGGATTCTCAAAAAATACGATCTGCTTTACTTCCGCTTTGTCCATAACGAAACCCTCCTTTAATATTCTGCTTTGCGCATGTTATGAACAAAGAACGGACAACCCAGGAGGGGCAGGTTACTTACCCCATCATAATCGATGGGACGGCCGGGCTACCTACCGGCTCTGGCACACCCTTTCGGATGCACGTTGCGTTTTTATCTTTGCTTTATATGGTAACGAGATCATTGCTCTCGCTTGACAAACTTATCATACCACTAATATCCGTCCTCGTCATCTTAAAATTCATTTAGAGTGAAATTCACTGTGATCAAGCTATTATCTGGATACTGACCTGTAAAGTGATATCCCTTCGGAGGACGGCTGAAATATTTCAATCCTGCTCAATAATATATGTCTGATTTTTATCATATATATATCCTGTGATATTAAAATAAGTAAATTTCTTTTTATCTGGTGATATCCAATCATTCTTACGATAAAACTTATATTTTGCATAAACAACAATTCTACTATTTTCCTTACCAGTTAAATATCGATATATTCAAAATTTCACATACCCCAAATTATCTTTCAACAAAGAATCTCACCGTTTCCTTCAGTTCATCACTAAATTCTTCGAGATCTACATAGCTAATTGCACCCTCATTTATAAGTGAAATAATAAATAAGATTCGATCGACGCATTTCTAATTGAACACCCGTTTTCTTCTTGTCTTCCTTTATTCTCTTGTCCAGACTCCAAAATTTATCTGATGGATTCACATCTTCACTTAGTAATTCTATGTATTCCTTACCCAGTATCTTGTATGATTTTACCCTTTGCTATTTATAGTAGGTTTGAGATTTTGATTAAGCATATCAACTATTTTTTCAAAATCTCTCTGTCGTGTTTCCTCTTTCTTAAATGATAAATATCTCCTCACATACGCCACCTTGGCGGAGCGTGGCATTCTCATAAAGTTTTCATGCGCAAGCGAAAAGTCGGATAATTTATCCGAGAAAGACGCTATTTGCTCATCGGTTATTGTACCAGACGGTGAAGCATCCCACATGCCGTTTTTCTTGGCAGTTTCCACGGCTTTTTCACCCAAGTCAGTCAATAAATTTCTCTCTCTAAGCATTTCTATTATTTTCTTATTTTTATCAGACCACGGACTTTTTGCTTGGCGGCAAGCAAAATATTTACGATATTTGGTATCGTCGATGCTTTTCATTTGTCCGTCTATCCATCCGAAACATAACGCTTCTTCTAAAGCGTCATTAGCGGTCAGTGTGACGACTGTCTTTGTCTTTCCAAATATAAGCCATACACCGTCGCTCGTTGTTGCATTTTCGCATAACCATATCCGAAAATCATCACGTGCGGCAAATAGTAGTTCTGCTACATCAGCTTTCATAATTATAACAACTCCCGTTCATTACATTCACAATCTACAGTTATAACTGCTCAACAAAATTCGGATTCCTTAAGTCAATTGAAATTTGTATAACTATATATTTTCTTTTCTAAACTGTGCCAATACATATACATCACCAAGTTGTTTATCATCACTAATTTCAAAAGTAATTGGGATAAATCTCATTGTTTTCCCCATTGGTTCTGCACTCTTGATTATTTCTTCCGTCTCCTTACTAATTGGCAAAGCCAGTAACTCGGCTCGTATCTTTTCAGAAAAGAAAAATGCCACCTTAAAAAACCCTTCCCATATTGACAACCAAAAAACAGGTTTTACTTTATTTGTTCCTCGTGCTGTTATCCACTTATATTCGCCCTTCGTCAACCATGCTTTTCCATCATTATAGTATCGCCAATCCATAAGGGAAATACCGTTATATTTTAAACCGTCAATAAATTTAATATAAGTATTATTTGTTGCACCTAGCCCATCGGCTATTATTTCATCAGTTGGTTTTACATTCGCATCTCGTAGCAGTTGCAGGTGTTCCTTGTTCATATTTCACCTCCATAACTTACTATTTATTAGATTCTGTACAATGACATTCGCTAGAAGTACAAGTACAATTCGGATTATAGCCACTAGCACACTCATCTGTACAAGTACATTCCTCTTTTTTATCAATCATCAGCATCCAGTTAATGCCATACTTATCACATAGAGTACCATAGATTTCAGCAAAGAAACATGGAGCTAAATCTTCAATGATTTTCGCATCTTCTTTTAGAACATCCCATGCTTTCTTAACTTCATCAATAGTCTTAAATGGTGGCATAACAAAGACATTATCACCAGAAGTTGTCTTGTGTGGATAATCCGCACACATAATATTTCCACTCCCTAGAATAAAAGTAGAGTGCATAATCAAATTTTTTTGTTTTTCATCTTGTGAATAACCTTCCATATCTCCATATCTGCAAAGCTCGGTAATTTTGCCCCCGAAAGCCTTTTCATAAGTTTTCAGAGCTTCCTCACAATCACCGCTAAACATTAAATAGTGTTGAAACATAATTCTTCCTCCTAGTCTTTTAATTTATTGTCTCTAATATTCTATCATAATCTTTAACCACTAATCAAATTGTAATTTGTATTACTTATTATATCTTTCAAATTACTATGTGTAGTAATTTATTAACTATATCGCTGTTCATATATATCTTTTGGTATTGGAATAATGCAAAAAGGATGTCCAGAAGGGTCTATCATTACTTTCCAGTCATTTGAAAATTGGTCTTCTGACATTTTAGCTCCACATTTAATTGCATGTTCTACTTTACTTTCAAACTCATCCATACTAACGTAAAAATCTAAATGTATCATTTGTTGTTGTTCTTCCTTATTTGATGGCCATTTTGGCTTTTTATAATCAAGATTTTCTTGAAATACCAAAGGAGTTTCACTATAATTCTCTTTTACTACAATAATCCATTTTTCTCCTTCGTGAATTTGGCTACTTTTAGTCCAACCTAACAACTTTGTATAAAAATCAGATAATCCTTCAATATCATTACTGTCTAATACTATTGCACCTAATTTCATTATAATTCCTCCCTATCAACTATAACTTTCTACATCACTTGGTTTCTAACTCTTTGTTCCGATTATGCTGTACACGGCATTGTGTTTATACCTTGTACATAGATGGTCATCCTTGCGCAATAAAATTCCACATGACCCCGAATTTATCAAAAACAACACCGGCACATGGGCTATATCTTATTACTGTCTAACTTTCCGTACTTTTAAATTCTTCAAAAAGCGATTTCGCATCATTATAATTTACATCTGGTAGCATTTTTTCCAGATACCATTCTATCCAACATATCTGCCATATCTAAAATTTCTTTGGCTAAATTATTTGCCTCCGTTCTAATCTCATCTCTAAGAGTGACTTCTGCCATCTTTTTTCCTTCGGCTAGATTTTTCTTTTCAATCTTCCGTTTAGCCTTTTGTTCCAACTGCAACCCATACATCTTGGCCAGAGATTTCTTCTGAAACTCGTCATCTAATGTCACCGCCACATCAATTAGTTCCTTAATATATTTTGAATTAATATTCATGATAATCTCACTTTCTCAAATTCCGATTTGTATACCGATATAACCGGAAATTTATGTCTCATTCATACTACCGATTTCAAGTAGATTTCCTTCAGGATCGGCAACATAAAAGTTGCGAATACCAAAAGGATAGGTGATGGGTTCGCCTGTAGGAAATTGCAGACCCAGCTTTGATAGCCGCTCATATTCCGTATCCACATCAGCAAAGCTGGGCAACCAAAGGGCAATTTCAAACGTCTGATTGATTCCTTTTGGCGGAATATAACTTTCCCCGATTGCCTTTACAAATTCTTTCCTGTTATACATAAATAGAGATAGTGCACCGCTTGCAGTCTCAAACTCTGCGAAATCCCCACCAGTCCACTTCGTATGAAAGCCCAAGGTGTCTCTGTAGAACCGAACCATATTGTCTATATCATCAACTAATAGACCCATACCTATCCTTATGTCTTTTACGTTCAAAATCATCATCTCCTTTATAGTAGAAAGTTAATTTGCAAATTCCGATTTATTAAATTATATCAGAGAATGGTTTAAAAATAAAGCAATGCATATTTATTCTCATAATATACAGTGCTTCATCTATGTACTCCTTTATTACAATTTGTCTTTTGATAATCCTCCCGGTTAAATGACCAGTTCTTCATAAGATAAAGGCGGCATAATAAATATGAGGTTATCATATATGTATATTCCTTTATTATCATCTCCCCACCAATCAGGGACATTTTTTAATATTTCTTCTAATTCTTCTTGCAAAACAATAAAAACCGGTATATCTAAATCAAATCTTTCTTTTATCATTAATTTTACTTTATTTGAAAGAACGTTTTTATCATCAGCAGAACTTGAAAAAATAGCATTACCACTATTTAGATATGTAGTAACTTCTGTAAAACCAAGTTCTGCAATCCCCCTTTTTAATTCAGACATGGATATCTTATTTTTTCCACTTATATTTATTCCTCTCAACAAGACAATCTATCTTTTCATATAACAATTTCTCCTCTATAAATTCCGGCTTGTCTATATCTCTCTGAATTTCAAGTCAAAATTTCATATATCCCAAATTATCTTTCAACAAAAAATCTCACTGTTTCCTTCAGTTCATCACTAAATTCTTCGAGATCCTCATAGCTAATTGCACCTTCATTTATTGTTATTCGTAACTTTACCCTATCCAGATTTTTCTTATATCATGCAAATTAAAAGAAGGTACTTGTGAAACGATTCTGATGCATTCTGCGACAGATTGTTTTATCCAGTACCTTCTGTTATCATAGCTTTATTCCTATAAATTAATGCAGCAGAACCCACCCCTCCTACAGTTTGGTCTCTGCCGCATGTCTATTCCTGTGGCAAAGCCACAGTGCTTACATGCTTATGATAACTATATTTACTGATTTTTGCAATCCTATTTCACAAGATTTTTATGATAATACAATCGCCTCTCTTCAATTCCATCAGCTGTCCTGCAGCTGTGGTCATTCTGGATGTCTTACGATTCATGGCTACTATGACCGCAGTGTCAAATCGGAGGATGCTTCTATCCGTCTGCATATCTGCCGTGCACAGTGTCGTAATTGTGGAACCACCCATGCACTATTATTGTCCTCCATCGTTCCTTATTCCCAGATTTCTCTCCCTGATCAGGTCAGCATCATTTCCTGCTTCGAGGACTCTGGTGATTTCTCTGCCATCATGGATGAAACACCTTCCATAGATGAAAGCAACATCCGCTCTGTTATCCGCAGATATATCCGCCACTGGATGCAGCGCCTCCTTTTGTCTCCTATAGATTCATTTTCTTAATAGATTTTTTTCCTAAACAATAAAATACACTACCTAGGCAACCACTAATAACTATCACATTAGCCAAACTTAAAACAGACATTCTCAGATCATTTCCACCCGATGTCGTATCAATAATACTCATTTGTCTCAGTATATTCCAAGGCATAATATGATTGGTAAAACCATTACCCGGGAACATTCTTGTCATAAAAATTATGATAATGAAAAGAATAATGATTTTACTGTTTCCCATTATAATAGTACTCAATCCATTAATAATCAGAGGGATTAGCAAACAATAAAAAACATAGAATTCCATAAGCATTACAACACCTTCAGTGTTATATCCCTGTCCCCATATGGTGCCGGTAATATCACCGGCACCCAAGTTATATGCCGCAAAGTATATGATCGTACACCCCATAATAAACAGTACATAAATTTGAGTTAGAACAATAATATTTGATATTACTTTATTCTTATATACCTTGATTCTATCTCCAAACCTCTGCACAATTAAACACAAGTGCTGATTTTCTATTTCATTGGCTAAATTCTGGCAGCTTATATATGCACAAATAATCGGAGATGCATACATCATGCTATTCAACAGCGTTACATTTCCCAACCAGTAACATAAACTTTGATTATTTTGTGCAAATGGATTTGTGTTAAATACGCTGGCTAAAGCGTAA
>Ga0153945_1000124_pt1 | contig 23544 bp, 20 predicted proteins | sample TSNJ029MetaG_FD_104720 | JGI IMG/M metagenome (GOLD analysis project Ga0153945, IMG submission 104720) | Attine ant fungus gardens microbial communities from New Jersey, USA - TSNJ029 MetaG | ecosystem: Host-associated > Fungi > Mycelium > Unclassified | place: USA: New Jersey, Wharton State...
ATTTCTCTTGTATTCAGCTATTTGCATGAATTTGGAAGACAAGAATATTTGAAATATTTAGCTAATTAAGGTAAAATAGATATAAATTTTAACAAATAGTTAATAGTTAGTTAATTTATTTCTTTATAATAGGTATGAGGTGGTTACATGGAAACTAATTTTAATAAATTCAAAAAAGTAATGATATATTACTTGAAAAAATATTATAGTATTTTACTTGTTAGTTTCATTGCATTAATTATTATGGAATTATTGAATCATCCCAGTTTTTCACCAATAGAAATGATTCGCTGGGTATTTAGTCATAAACGAGTGATTGTATTAAACTATTTGATTTATGTTGATGTTTGTATGATTTTGTATTTACTTATCAATCGATTAAATCGATCGAATCAATTATTCATTATCTTTTTAACGGTTTTAGGTATTTGTAATCATTATAAAATACTGATGAAAGGTGAAACGGTCGTATTTTGGGATATACTAAATATGCAAGCAGCAGCAGGGATGATGACAGAATTAAAGACAGATATTACTTGGCAAGTAGTAACTTCTGTGATATTGGCACTTGTAACAATCATTATATTGCATAAAAAACCAAGAGCTGTATCATCGGTAAGAACAAGAGTAAGATCTGCTGGGGTAACACTTGTTTTATTAGTAGGCTTAACGATTGGATTATTCTTTAATAATGAAGTATTGGCTTCTTTACAAGTAACAAATGTTACTTGGAGTCAAAGTAAAAATTATAGTGAAAATGGATTTGTACTAACATTCTTTATGAATTTAAAAGAAATTAATGTATATGAACCAGAAGACTATAATCAAGAATCAGTGAATGAAACAATTGATAGAATTGAAGCATTAGAGGTAGATGTCCCTGAAATTAATGTGAATCAGGATGTTAATATTATTAGTATTATGGTTGAATCAATGGCAGATATAAGTATTGCAAATCAAGGATTAGTTTTTAATGAAGAATTAACTCCGAATATTAATGCAACAAATCAAAATATAATTAAAGGTAATTTGCTAGTCTCTATTTTTGGTGGTTATACCGCAAATACTGAATTTGAAGTACTAACAGGAAATAGTATGGCAATGTTACCAAATGGAAGTGTAGCTTTTGATCGTTATGTCGATGAAAATTCAAATTCTATCGTTGGCATTTTAAAAGAATTAGGCTATTCAACAACAGCAGTTCATCCATATTTAAGTACATTTTGGAATCGTGATGAAGTCTATCCATTATTTGGATTTGATCAATTTTTAAGTGAAGAAGATTTCGCTGAAGATGTTGAAAGAAAAAAAGGTTATATTAGCGATATGGCTTTAGGAGAAAAAATTATTGAGTTATATGAAGCTAGTAATAAAAACCAACCATTCTTCTTACATTCCGTCACAATGGAAAATCATACTCCATATAGTGATGAAACAATGGGCTCGGTATCTGTAGAAATGAATACTGATTTATTTAAAGAAGAAGTACTACAAGAAGCAGGAATACATGCCAAAGGAGTGCAAGATGCTGATGCATTATTTGGTTATTTAAAAGAATATTTCTCAAATTGTAGTGAACCAACGATGATTATTATCTATGGCGATCATCAACCGTTTATTAGCTCTACTATCGCAAATAATAGTAGCTATCAGGATGATGTTAATAAATATAAAACTCCATTTGCTATATGGACAAATTATGATATTGAAGAACAAACAGATATAACGTTAGACAGTAGTGTATTAGGTGCCTATATCTTAGCTTATGCAAATATTGAATTACCTAACTATCTGAAATTAAATTACTATGCTTCTTCCTTTATCAATGGATATAATGGTTTCTTTGTTATAGGTAAAGATGAAGATGGTAATGATATTTTTTATAGTTATAGTGACGAAATGGGCGAAGATATTGTACAATATCTTAGGGATCATGAATTGTTACAATATGATTTATTATTTGGAGAAGATTATGGACAAGAGCGATTATGGAGTATAGGAGGCGATTAAAATGGCGAAAAGTTATTACAATCCGAATACAAATAGAAGAAGAAGAACAAGACTTCGTTGGGATCGAATAGCAGTTGTTGTAGCTGGAGGGGCATTAGTTTTTATTATTGTATTTTCTTTAAATTTTAATCGTGTCCGTTCCTTATTTAAAGGCTATAATTTTAAAGAAACAAAGCAAATTTTAAACTTAAAAAAGTCACAACAAAAAGAAGTCTTATCGCAAACGAAAATAAAACATATTTTAGTTTGGATTGATAACAGCACAAAAGTAGCGAATTATGATGAGTATGAAAAATATTATACAATGTTTCCAGAAATGGATGTTGCAGATGTTATTTTAACAGTTGATAGTATTTTAGAATTGCAAGAAAGTTTAAGTCCATTAGGGTATACTGATGATATTCTATGGAAGATATTAAAGAAGGCAACAGTTAGTGATTTAAATAATTTAATCACAAATAACTATGGTGCGGAAGAATTAATGAAATACTATGCAATCGATGGTTTCAAATTCTCAAATTATGATGCTTATCGAACTGCTTTTGCTACATATGGTGATTATGCTTATGCTGTTAATTACACCAATTATCCATTCTTAATTTCATCGAATAGCACAAATGCAAATTATTTAATCAAGAATCCAGAAGAATTATTAGTTTTAGTTAAGAAAGGATTTTATTTTGCTGAGGATTATATCCCTAGCGATTTAGTGATTCCAGAAGTTAACATCGTAGAGGACTGCGAAAATTGTTATGTGCGTAAAATCATAGAAGCTGATTTAAAAGAAATGTTTAGTGCAGCAAAAACATTAGGTTATAATCTTTATATTCGAAGTGCTTATCGTTCTTATAGTGAACAACAAGCAACCTATGATGATATCGAATATCGTTATGGTGGGGCATATGCAGCTGAATATGTAGCATTACCTGGTGCTAGTGAACATCAAACAGGACTTGGAATTGATTTAACAAGTCAGAATGTAATAGATGGTGTTAATAATGTATTTAGTGATACCGTAGATTATCAATGGGTCTTAGAAAATAGTTATAAATATGGCTTTATTGTACGTTTTGATGAGACAAAGAAAGATATCACTGGAATTGCTCATGAACCTTGGCATTTACGTTATGTAGGTAAGGAAGTAGCAAAAATCATCTATGAACAAAACCTAACGTTTGAGGAATATTGTTTGAAATATTCAATTTTACCTAACGTAGAGCAGCGATAATAAAGAGGGTTTGATACCCTCTTTTCTAGTAGGAGGAGTTAGAGTTATGAAAACATTATTAATGACATTGAATTCAAAATTTATTCATACCTCATTAGCATTGCGCTTATTGTATCAAGCAAGTAAAGAGTTTGCTGTTGATTTTAAAGAATATACGATTAAAGATGATTTAGAAATAATAGCGAATGATATTATCGCAATGAAGGTTGATGTCGTAGCAATGAGTTGTTATATATGGAATATTGAACATCATATTATCCTAAGCAAGCGATTAAAGCAGATGAAAGCAGATATCATCATTATTTATGGTGGACCAGAAGTTAGTTATGAAGCAGAACATTTTTTAAAAAACAGTTTCGTTGATATTATTATCCAAGGAGAAGGCGAAGAAGTTTTCCCTAGATTATTAGCCTATTTACAAGATGGTAAAGAGATTGATTTAAAAGGAATTAGCTATCGAAAAAATGGGAAATTACATATTGATTCTACCATTTTAAGCGTTGATTTAACGTTGATTGAGAAATTGGATTCCCCATATTTATTGGAACGCGACAAGTTAGATAGTAAACATCGAATCTTATATTTTGAATCAAGTAGAGGATGTCCTTATAACTGTCAGTATTGTTTATCGAGTCTAGAAGTAGGAATGCGTTTTTTTAGTTACGAATATATAGAGAAAGAATTAGTAAGAATTATGGATAGTGATGTCAAAACAATTAAGTTTTTAGATCGGAGCTTTAATGTAAGAACAAATCATGCATTACGAATTTTAGATTTAATTATGAAACATCATAAAGAGGGTCAGCAATTTCAATTTGAAATTAATGCTGATGTATTAGATCAGAAAATTATTGATTTTATTCACCAATATGCACCTAGAGAAGTCATTCGTTTTGAAATAGGAATTCAGTCTACGTATGATGTAACGAATAAAGCGATTTGTCGAAGACAAGATTTTAATCGTTTAAGTGAAGTGATTACACAATTAATTGATAAAGATATTGTTACATTACATTTAGATTTGATTGCTGGTTTACCATATGAATCATATCAGCGATTCATTGAATCGTTCAATCAAGTATTTATGTTTAGAGCTAGTGAACTACAATTAGGTTTTTTAAAATTGCTTAGAGGTACGACATTACGTAAAGAAGCATTAAAGCATCAATATCATTATCAAGCAAAGCCACCATATGTTATTATTAGTAACCAGTATTTATCAACCGATCAGATTGAAGAAATTCATATGGTAGAAGATATTTTAGAAAAATATTGGAACTCAGGTCGTTGTCGATTGACATTGAATACTATTTTTGATCAAGGATATTTACCATTTCAATTTTTCTTAGATCTAGCAGAGTTTTTTAAAAAGATAAAGTTCTCATTGAGAAAGTTTCAATTATATGATTTGTTTCTACATTTCTATGAGTATACCAAGAGCGTTAATTTAGATGTTTTTGATGAATTAAGGATCGATTATCTACGTAATTTTAAAGTCAGACCAAAACGTTGGTGGACTCCTATAAGTAAAGAAAAAAGAAATCAAATTATACATAGAATCGTTGCAGATGATGATTTTTTGAAAAAAAATCAATTAAATATTGATATATTGTTTCGCTATAGTGTAATCGAAGTCATGAAAGATGATTATCTAATCGTTATTTATAAAGATATGCAAAGAGATATTTATCAATATCCAAGATTCTTTTTTAAAAAAGTGTAATTTAGGACATAATGCGTTATAATGAAGATAATCACTAAAGTGAGGAGGCGAAATCATGAATATATTAATTAGTCGAATTCTTTTATATTTGAATTCTCATGCATTAGATAATGATTTCTCAAAAATAGGAGCCTATATCATTGAGCATTATTTACAGTTTGAAGAAATCACAATCAAAAGGCTATTAGAAGAAGTAGGGTGTAGTAGAACAACATTGCAACATTTTCTGACATATTTTAATTATCGCGAATGGGCTAACTTTAAAAACGAATTAATAGCGAATCGTGAAAAAAGACAAAGACAACAAGAATTACGTTTCATTAATTTAGATAGTAATCAATACTATGATACATTAAAGTATTTAGTACATGATGAATCTTTTAATATTGTAGAGATGAGAGAAATGTTTCAATTACTAGTAGAGGATTTACATTCGTCTAAAAGAATTCATATATTTGGAGCAATTTATCCACTTAGTTTAGCTGTGGAGTTTCAAACACATATGGTGAGTATTGGCAAACCAGTCATACAGTGGCAAAACTATAATTGTTTTACCCATATCAATTTAGATAAAGAAGATTTTGCATTTATCTTTTCTGCTAGTGGTCGCTATATTACAGAATGTAAACAAATGTTTGGTGATGTTTATCTATCATTAGCTAAGAAAGCATTAGTTAGTCAAAGCCATGAATACAATCATTTAGATAGAATAGAGTATTTTATGGGTTTTGCAGAAACCCCAGATGTATTTAGTTACAATCACATTTTGATATGTGTTTTAGAAATTATTTATATAGAATATTGCTTAAAATACGGATACTATTGTAATCAAGAATAAAATTTGTAGATAAATATTAATTAGCTACAATTAGGGAGGAACTAATGGAAAAAATCCAATTAACTGATTTTCTAGATTTTCATTTTTTAAGTAATCTAAAAATTAGCAATGATGCTAATAGGGTTATTTTTACTGATTCAATCATGAATTTTGAAGAAAACAGATATGAAAGTGATTTATTATTAGTAAGGGATAATAAAATGATTCCGCTTACGAATAGTCACGATGTTCGTAATTTTATTTATATAGATGCCACGACTATTTTATTTTCTAGTACACGTTCTGATGAAGAGAAGAAGCGTCGAAAGAATAAGGAAGAATTTACTTCTTTCTACAAATTATCATTAGAAGTAGGAGAAGCAATAAAAGCATTTGAAATTCCTTACCCTGTCACTAAAATTTCAAAACTATCTGATGATGAATATATAGTATTAATTTCCTATGATTTACGTTATGGTGAATTAATAGAACAAAACAAAAAAGATGATATGTTAAAGATGAAAGAAGATTTAAGTCTTTATGAATCAGTCACATCGATTCCATTTGTTAGTAATGGTGATGGATATACAAACAAAAATGTTTCTAGATTATATAGATATCATCAAAAAACAGATACACTAACTGCTTTAACAGATACATCAATGAATGTTAGTCAGTATAAGATTGATGATTCAAAACAAAAGATTTTGTTTATTGCAACAAATACAATAAAACGTCCATCGTTGAAGAGTGGTCTTTACGAAGTCGATCTTGTGACAGGCTCAATGACAACCTATATACCTGAGAAGGAGTATGAAGTTGCTTTCGCTTATTATTATCAAGATGCTATTTTGTTTATCGGGAATAAAGAAACAGTTCATGGTTTAAATGAAAACTATCGAATCTATGTATTACAACCTAAGAGCAATCAAATAACGATGGTAGCTTCCCCAGATATGAGTTTATGGAATAGTTTGGGTAGTGATTGTCGTTATGGTGGTGGAAGAATACATAAAGTATACAATGATCGATTTTATTTCATCGCAACAAACAATACGTCCTCTATTTTATATAGTATGAATGATAGCTTTCAAATAGAAGAAACCGTTGTGATTCATGGTAGTGTTGAATGTTTTGATATAGTCGAAGATACACTATATTTTATTGCTATGCAGGATAGTAACTTACAAGAAGTTTATAGCTATGATGGTGCTATTAAGAAGATAACTTCAATCAATCAAAAATTAACTGGGAAATATGTAGCGACACCTCAAGAGATTAGATACTATAATGATGGTATTGAGTTCATTGGTTGGGTGCTCTTACCTTACGATTATCATCCAGATAAAAAATATCCAGCCATTTTAGATATCCATGGAGGACCAAAAACAGTCTATTCAACAATTTATTATCATGAAATGCAAGTTTGGGCTACTATGGGATACTTTGTTTTCTTTACTAATCCACGAGGTAGTGATGGGCGTGGAAATGATTTTATGGATATCTTTGGTCATTATGGAGAAATTGATTATCAGGATTTAATGACGTTTACAGATGTTGTTTGTGATAGTTATCCAGCCATTGATACCACAAAATTAGGTGTTACAGGTGGTAGCTATGGAGGATTTATGAGTAATTGGATTGTCACTCAGACCAATCGATTTGCTTGTGCTGCGAGTCAAAGAAGTATTAGTAACTGGGTTTCTTTCTATGGAACTAGTGATATTGGATTTTATTTTGCAGAAGATCAACTTCATGGTAATATCTTTGATTCACCTGAAAAATTATGGAAGCATTCTCCATTAAAATATGTAAAGAATGTAAAAACTCCAACATTAATAATTCATAGTGATGAAGATTATCGTTGTCCAGTTGAACAAGCAATGCAATTTTATAGTGCGTTAGTTGATATAGGAGTAGAAACTAAAATGGTTATTTTCCATGGGGAAAATCATGAGTTAAGTCGCTCTGGGAAACCAAAAAATCGTGTTACACGGTTAAAAGAAATTAGTGATTGGATGGATCATTATTTAAAATAAGCAAAGAAATGGCTTTAAAAAACTGCAAAAAAAGGAGTCTGCAGTTTTTTCGTCTTAAACAATGCAGTCAGTATGCAATACAAAAATTTTAAGCAAAGAATAACAATATGATATTAATATTAATACAAGCGAAGGATTCTTTTTTAACTTTTCATTTAAAATTAGTATAAAAATAAGTAGCTATTAGTATAGAAAAACAGAAAAATATAGTTTATAATATGTACTATAATTGTTATAGAAAAAATTTTTAATTTAAACTATTGACTAAATCGTGTTACTGTGTTATTGTATTAGTACACAAAAGGGGTTGAAAATATGGCAATAGTATTTAATAGTAATATACCAATTTATTTACAAGTGAAAGAAGATATTGAAATGACAATTATAACTGGACTTAAAAAATCTGGTGAAAAATTAGATTCAGTGAGAGATTTAGCGTTATATTATGGAGTGAATCCTAATACAATACAGAGAGCCTTAAGTGAATTAGAGCGTTCTGGTTTAATATTTACCCAAAGGGCTGTTGGGAAATATGTAACATTAGACGAAGAATTAGTTAAGGAATTGAAAAAAAGGGTTTCTGTAGAAAAAGTAAAAGAATTTATTAGCCGTATGGTGGAATTAGGAAATAATCAAGAAGAAATCATTCGACTAATTAATCAAGAGATGGGGGAATTATAATGAGCGATAATTTAATTCAAATTGAGAATTTAAGCAAGTCTTATGGACGTAGTAAGGTTGCATTAAGCAATGTTAATTTGACATTATCAAGCGGAAAGATTATAGGATTATTAGGTCCTAATGGTAGTGGTAAGACAACATTAATCAAAGTATTAAATGGTTTATTGAAAGATTATATTGGTAAATTAAGTATTGATGGAAATCCAGTTGGTGCTTATACAAAATCGATTATATCGTATTTACCAGATGAAAGTTATTTTGCAGATTGGATGAAAGTAAATGATGCCATTGGTATTTTTAAAGATTTATATACAGATTTCGATGAAGTCGAAGCATTGAAAATATTACAACGTTTGAATATTAGCCCAGAATTAAAAATTAAAAAAATGTCGAAAGGAATGAAGGAAAGATTCCAATTAGCATTAGTCATGTCTAGAAAAGCTAAAATTTATATTTTAGATGAACCAATTGGTGGAGTTGACCCAGCTGCTAGAGAGGTTATTTTAGATATTATATTAAACCATTATAGTGAAGATTCTTTAGTTCTAATCTCTACACATTTGATTAGTGATATTGAAAAAATATTTGAAGAAGTTATTTTCTTAAAAAATGGAGCAGTTGAATTTCATAGAAATGCGGAAGAATTAAGAGAAGAAACTGGGAAATCAATGGATGAGTTATTTAGGGAGGTATTCAGATGCTAAAATTAATAAAATATGAGTTAATACGTTCATATAGAAATTATTTTATGTTGTTCGTTGTTTATTTAGCAGTTTGTGTAGTAGTACCTTTTGTTGCGAATATTGATTTGTTATCAGACTTATTTTTTCTTATATTTATAGTATTAGTTGTTGGTTTGTCATTCTCGATCTTTATTAGTATTGTCATGGATTTTTGGAAGTCAATGTTTTCTAGGGAAGGATATTTAACATTAACATTACCATTAAGTACTGCAGAAGTTTTATTAGCAAAATTAATTGCAGCATTTATTTGGGTAGTAGTAGCATCATTTGTATTACTGCTTGGGGTATTTATTTTATGTATGTTGCTTCTCCATGTAATGGGAGAAGGGGTAAGTCTTTCTGAAGTATTTGAAGCATTCGGTATAGTAATTAAATATATAGATGGTGAGACACTATTAACAATTGTATTAACTATCGTTGCCTTAGTTGTTTCAGGATTCCAAAGTATTATATATTTATATACTTGCATGAGTGCTGTTCATACTAAATTAGTCAGAAATGCTAGACCATTATTTGCCATTATATTATATTTTCTTGGTTCATTGGCATTAAGTTGGATTTTAGGATTATTAGGGTTAAATATAGATTATACAGTATCAACGTTATCTGAATTTAATAGTTTGTATATAATGCAAATTTTAATAAGTGGATTATTAGCAGTAGCGTTCTTCTTTACAACTGCTTATATTATTGATAATCATATTGAATTAGATGCTTAATAAATAATAAATAAATTAATAATAAACCACAAATTCAAAGTATTACACTTTTGAATTTGTGATTTTTAAGTTATAATCTTTCTGAAAAGAAAAGAGGGGTTTGATGAAAAATAAGTTAGTTGCTGTTGTTTGTGCATTGTTAGTATTAGGGATTGGAAGTTATGTTATTTTAAATATAACTAAAAAGAAAACAACCGTTGGAGATAAAGAAATTAGTGTTACGATTGAAAATAGATTGAATGAAGAAGTAGATATTATTTATCAAGGAAAGATTACTACTGATAAAGAATATTTAGGAGGAGCATTAGATGAGTTAGTAGGTAAGAACGCTTTTTCTATGGAAGCGAGCGATAGTGGATTTGGTCGATATATTATTTCGTTTAATCAAATAGAAGGAAGCGGTATTGGTGCATATTGGATGTTTGAATCTGATAATAATGAAGTATGTGTAGAAAATGGTTTTTGTAGTTTAGGAATGGATATGTTACCTATTAATGATAATGATCATTTTATATTTTATTTAAGTAATAGTAATGAATACTAAAATGGTTGTCAGAATTGCTGTTTTATCAGCAATTTTATGTGTAATACAGTTAATGATAAGTTATTTACCTAATATTGAATTCGTTACTTTATTATTGATTGTTTTTTCATTACATTTACCTTTGAAGGAGGGTATTTGGATTTGTATTGTTTTTAGTACAATGCAAGGTTTGTTGTATGGATTTCATTTATGGACTTTAATGTATTACGTGATTTGGAGTTTTTATTGTGTAATTGTATATGTGTTGAAAAATAGGTTGGACAATTGGGTTAAAGTAGCGGTTTTAGCAAGTGTTTTCGGGTTTGCATTTGGTAGTTTGCATAGTATCCCTTATTTTTTTATAGGTGGAGTGAGTATGGGAAAGGCTAATATTATCGCTGGTTTGTTGTTTGATTTGGTGCATGGAGTAGGCAATTTTGTGATAGCGACTGTGTTGTTTGATTCCGTTAATAAATATTTTAATAGATATATAGATAATAAAAGAAATTAAAGGTTCATTCTTAAATTTAAGGATGTCAGAAAATAAAGAGAATAATAAGAAGAGTTGTTATGCTTGAAAACCTCAATTATTGCTAAAGGAATTTGCAAGTAAAAGTTGTTTTTAGAATCTTAATGTTGTACAATTGAAAGCAATTAAGGTGTATAAAAATGTATAGTGGATTAAAATTGGGGGAATGTTATATGTGCCAAAAAAACAAGAAAAGATTTTCTGCAATTTATACTTCTATTTTAATCACTGTGTTTATCATGTTAGCTACATTATCAATAATAGGTGCATTAAGAGAGAAATGGAATGCTCGTTCATTTGCTGCACCTGTGGAGTCACTTACTAATTTTACATATGAAATTGAGGGTGGCGAAAATGGTAATGCAACATTCCCATACAGTTTTAAAAATATTGATCCCCATACAGCTGTGACAATACATTCTGAGGTGGAACCAGGTCTATATGATAGTCTTTTAGTGAAAACTGTATACACGGGATTGCGTCTTTATGCAGACGACATCTTGATATATGAATGTGGACAAGCAGGGTCATATCCTACATATTTATTAGACCCACCAACCCTATTAGAAATTGTACCTTTACCAGAAAACGCAACGAATCTACGTTTTGAATATATATCGCCATCACAACGTAGCACTATGTCATTACCGGTAGTGATGGCAGGGAGTGATGGAGAACTACTTGCAGATCTATTTATTAAAAATAGTGTAATACTTATGTTATCACTGTTATTTTTATTGTTTGGTGCTGTGATGGTGGGGTACTCGCTTTTATTTTGGAACAAAGGAAAAGTCTTTATAAATTTAGGATTATTTGCTCTTGCAGTAGGATGTTGGAGTTTTGCTGAATGTAATGCAACAGCATTCATTGTACCATATCCTGTTTTGTTATATTATATTGCTTTTGGTGGTTTTTTCACTCTAATTATTCCTTTGCTTAGATATATGTTACTTATCTTAAATCCGCGAAATTCAATGCCTATGAGATTAATTTCTATAGTGGTGCAAGTCACTGTTGTAGTTGTTTTTGCACTTCAACTTATGGGGAAAATGGCATTATCAAAATCTTTGTATCTTTTTCATATACTCGTTCCTCTAGGGGTTATCGTATTTGCCATAACTACTATTTGGGAACATTTTCGTTATCATAATAAGATGTCAAAACAGTTTGTTTTACCATCGCTTGTACTAGTAATTGCAACTTTAACGGAACTTGCAAATTATAGCTTTCGTTTCACACACATTCTAAGTTTGTTTTTCCTTTTGGGTACTTTTATATTTACACTTATGCTAGGAATTATTGGAATGAAACGGGTTCTAGAAAAGCAAAAAGAAACTGAAAAAATGCTAGCCGAAGGCAAATTTTATCGTCGTATGAGCCATAACTTGTTAACTCCTTTATCAATTGTGTCAACTAATGTACAGATAGCAAAAATGTTGCCAGAACAAGCCGAAGAGTTATTAACGAATTCACAGGCTGAGATTATGAAAATGGCAGATATGATAAGAAGTGCATTGGATGATAGTGAGGTGGATAATAAATGAAAAATCTACTTTGTGTTGAAGATGAACTAAATCTTTTAGAAAATAATCGTAAATTTTTTGAGAAAAATGGTTTCAATGTATTTGGTGCTGAAACTCTTGCACAAGCCAAAATGCATCTAGCAAATAAAACAATAGATGCCATTATACTTGACATTATGTTACCAGATGGTAATGGTTTGGAATTTTTAAAAGAACTCCGCCTATATGGGAATATGATTCCAGTATTATTGTTAACTGCATGGAATAGAAATGCTGATATTGCAGAAGGACTAGATGCGGGAGCAGACGATTATATAGGGAAGCCATTTAGTTATGATGTGCTATTGTCTCGGGTTAATAAAATGATAAACCAGGCAGAGAGATTACCAGAAAAGATAACGAATGGTTTCTTGACTCTTGATGTGTTAAGTGGACAGGCTTTTATGAATGATAAGAATTTATTACTAACACAAAAAGAGTTTGCTTTACTATTGTTATTTGTCCAAAATGAAAATAAGATGATGAATAGTAAATATCTTTATGAAAAAGTATGGAAGACACCTATGTATAATAATAATCAAACGGTAAAAAAACATATTTCTAGTATCCGAAAGAAGTTAGGAGAAGCAAACAGCCGTTATACTATTATCGCAATACGTGGAGAAGGATATTGTTTTGAAAAAGTTTGAAAATAAATAATATATATGCGAAGGTGAAGAATACGTAACCTTCGCTATTTTTTATGAAAAACATGATATAATATATTGGATTTTAAAGATAATATGGTTGCTCAATATTTGAAACATGTTATTAAGATAATATAGAATTTGGAGGGAAAAAATGAAAAAAATAGTAAAGATACGTAGAGAAAGACTTACAAAAATATTGCTGGTAATTATGCTTATGGTTATGGCTTTTGGTAGTTTGAGCAGGACAGTGTCAGCAGAGTCATGGGCTGGTTCAGGTACAGAGTTAAGTCCCTATTTGATTTCTAATGCTACAGAACTTGCAAAAATAGGTATAGAGTTAGAAAATGGTGAGAATTTTGACAACACATACTTTAGAATGACTAATGATATTGATTTAGATGTTGCACCATACAATACAGGAGAAGGATGGGAACCAATAGGGACGATAGACCACCCGTTTACAGGCGTTTTCGATGGGAATGGATTTGCAATAAAGAATATCATGATAAATAGATCATCAATTCTTTATGTCGGTTTGTTTGGTTATAGCGAAAATTCAAAAATCATGAACCTAGGCATTGAAAGCGGAAGCATTAAGGGTGGCGGTAATCACACTACTTTCAGTAATGTTGGCAGTTTAGTCGGAGTGATAAAAAAAGGCGAAATTATAAATTGTTATAATAAGGCGTCTGTTACCTCGGACGATACGGCTATAAAAGTAAATGTTGGAGGCATATCTGGAGATAATAAAGGTGGCTTTATAATCAATTGTTATAACGCAGGAACGGTTTCGGCTCCAAAAGGTGGCGATGCCATAGTTGGTGGCATTACAGGATCAAACCAAGGCACCTCGTCCCAAGAAGGAGGAACTATTTCGAATTGTTTCAACATGGGTAATATTTCAAATTCAAGCGGTCCTTATATTGGAGGTATCTCCGGACGCAATATGGGTACTTTCTCAAGTATCACAGATTGCTATAACACGGGCGTTCTTTATGGCAGTACGTACTTCGGAGGTATCGTTGGACAAAATGTTAATGCAAAAATTACAAATTGTTATAATAACGCTAAGATTGAGCTTAGCGTTCCTACGAGTCAATATGTCGGCGGTGTTATCGGAACTGTTTCGGGTCCCACAGCGACAATTTCAAATTGTTATTTTAATAAAGATAACTATACTGGACCTGCAATCGGACAATTTAATTTGCAAGCTAGTACGGATAATGCAACTAATGTTATCGGAATGACTACAGAAGAAATGCTGAATGGCGATATGACTTTAAGTAATGAATTTCTTAGAAATGAACCTGATATGAATAACAGATATTATCCAGAATTAAAGGTTTTTGCACAATCTAGTTCTAACATAATAAACACAGCCTCAAAATTAAGTGTGGTTGTTGAAAAGTTAGATATAACAGTAACATTCCCAACAAATTTAACAGCAACATATGGTCAAACATTAGCAGATGTTTCATTATCAAGTGGTGTAGGGAACGGAACATTTAGTTGGAAAGCAGTGAATAGTACATCAGTTGGAAATGCAGGAGATAACCAATTTACAATGTTATTTACTCCCACAGAACCCAAATATAAATCTTTAACACAAAATGTTACTATTTCAGTTTCAAAAGCAACACAAACTGCACCTAATGCTCCAACTATAACAAGTAAAACATCAACAAGTATAACATTAAATGCAATAGTAGGAGCAGAGTATAGTATAAATGGAACTGATTGGCAAGATAGTCTAGAATTTAATAACCTTACACCAAATACAGAATATACTTTTTATGCTAGATTAAAGGAAATAAGTAACTATTTTGCTTCTCCTTCTAGTTTAGAAAGTGCAATTATTAAAACTGATGCACTTGTATATGAAGATGCAGATTATACGGCAGTAGATACAGCTTTAGCTAAGATTCCAACAGATTTAAGTGTTTATACTGATGAAACAGTAACAGCCCTTAATAATGCTAAAAATGCAGTAGTTCTTGGGAAAAATATTACAGAACAAGCAACTGTGACTGGTTATGCAACCGCAATAGAAGATGCAATAACAGCCCTTGTATATAAAGATGCAGACTACACGGCAGTAGATGCAGCTTTAGCTAAGATTCCAACAGATTTAAGTGTTTATACTGATGAAACAGTAACAGCCCTTAATAACGCTAAAAATGCAGTGGTTCTTGGAAAGAATATTACAGAACAAGTAACTGTGACTGGTTACGCAACTGCAATAGAAGATGCAATAACAGCCCTTGTATATAAAGATGCAGATTATACGGCAGTAGATGCAGCTTTAGCTAAGATTCCAACAGATTTAAGTGTTTATACTGATGAAACAGTAACAGCCCTTAATAACGCTAAAAATGCAGTAGTTCTTGGAAAAAATATTACAGAACAAGTAACTGTGACTGGTTATGCAACCGCAATACAAGATGCAATTGATGCATTAGTATTAGAAGTCATTGATATAACTGATAACAATACAAAAATTAAAATTAGTGCGAATGCTGGAGTTATTCCTGCAAATTCTGAATTGATAGTTAAAGTAATTACAACTGGTAGTGACTTCAACAAGGCTACCCTTGCACTCAAAGATATATCTGGTAAGTTCATGTTATATGATATTTCGATTATGAGCGATGGGGTAAAAGTTGACATTAATGAGAATGTAACAGTTTCAATCCTTATTCCTACAGACTATGATAAAGCGAAACTTGCTATCTATTATATTGATGAAAAAGGAAAATCATTTGAGATTGAAAGCAAAGTAGAGGGTGATTATTTAGTGTTTTCTACCACACACTTTGGTAATTATGCTATTGTAGATACTTCGGTAAGTGCTCCAAATACAGGAGATACGACGGTTATATTATCGTTTTTAGTAATGAATTTATTTGCAATGGCAAATATAATTTTACTAAATGAAAGAAAAAAATATGAGTTAAGAAAATAAATATGAGTTAAGGAAATAATGAAAAATGGATATTTAGAGAATAAAAATCTAAATATCTTTTTTGTATGAAATACTAATCTAAAGGAGTTATTGCTAGCACAAGTAGAAAGAGTGTGTCATTAATAATTTAAAAATAAAAACTGATTGCTATTGAACATAATTGTTGAAGAATAAAAATCTAGTCTTTATAATTAAAGTGTAATAAGAAAAGAGGAGGATAAAAATGATTGAAAATATACGTAAAAGAGATGGACGACTAGTACCTTTTGATAAAGAAAAAATAGCTGCTGCTATTTATAAAGCGTTTGAAGGAACGGGAGCAAGTGCTGACTTTAAAACAGCATTAAGTATTGCTGATGAAGTAATAAAAGAATTAGAAGAAAAAAATACAGAGTTACCTACTGTAGAATTGGTGCAAGATACAGTAGAAGAGGTATTAATTAAAAAAGGATATATTCGTATAGCTAAGGCATATATTTTATATAGAGCAGAAAGAACGAGATCACGTGAAATGGACACTCGTTTAATGAAAACATTAGAAGAAATCACTTTTTCTAAATCAAAAGAAAGTGATATGATGAGAGAAAATGCAAATGTTAATGCTGATGCTCCTATGGGAAAAATGCTTAAGTATGGTAGCGAATCAGCGAAACAATTCTATGATATGTTTGTATTGAAACCAAGTCATGCAAAAGCACATAATGACGGAGATATTCATATTCATGATTTAGATTTTTATACGTTAACAACAACTTGTTGTCAAATTGATATTCTTAAATTATTTAAAAATGGCTTTTGTACAGGTCATGGTGCCTTAAGGGAACCAAATAGTATAGCAACATACTCAGCGTTAGCATGTATTGCTATTCAATCAAATCAAAATGATCAACATGGTGGACAAGCAATTGTCAATTTTGATTATGGGATGGCTCCTGGAGTTGCGAAGTCATATGTTAAATATTTTTTTAAAAATTTAAAGAAAGCAATCGATTTAATAAGTGAAGAAATTGTTGATAAATTTGATGAAATCAAAGAAACAATGGAAAAATCTATGTTGGTTCCTACATTAGATGGTACTGTAGAATTTGATAAAGAACTTCATTTTGTGATTAAAAAATTGGGTGTTAATGAAGAAGTTATTAGTAGATTATTAGCTTTCTCAAAAAAAGAAGCAGAAAAAGAAACAGATAAAGAAACATTCCAAGCAATGGAAGCCTTGGTACATAACTTAAATACAATGCACTCTAAAGCGGGGGCACAAGTACCTTTTTCAAGTTTAAATTATGGAATGGATACCACTAGTGAAGGTAGAATGGTTGTTAAAAATCTTTTATTAGCAACAGAAGCTGGATTGGGTAATGGAGAAACACCAATTTTCCCTATTCAAATTTATAGAGTTAAGGAAGGAATTAATTATAATAAGGAAGATCCAAATTATGATTTATTTAAATTGGCTTGTCGAGTAAGTGCAAAACGCTTATTCCCGAATTTCTCATTCCAAGATGCTCCTTTCAATTTACAATATTATAATGGAACTCCTGAAACAGAAATTGCCTATATGGGATGTCGTACAAGAGTGATTGCAAATAGTTATGACTCAAGTAAACAAGTATCACCAGGAAGAGGAAACTTAAGTTTTACTTCTGTCAACTTACCAAGAATAGCGATTCGTTCTAAAGGTGATATTGATTGGTTTTTTGAAGAATTAGATCGTAAAATTGATTTATGTATTGAACAATTATTAGAAAGATTTGAAATCCAAAAGAAGAAAAAAGTATATAATTATCCATTCTTAATGGGGCAAGGTGTTTGGATTGGTAGTGAAAAATTAAAGGCAAATGATGAGGTAGGCGAGGTATTAAAGCATGGTACATTATCTGTTGGATTTATTGGATTAGCAGAAACGTTAATTGCCTTAATCGGTCAACATCATGGTGAAAGTGAATATGCACAAAATCTTGGATTATCGATTATTTCACATATGAGAGATCGTATGGAAAATGCAAGTAAAGAATATGGATTAAACTTTAGTTTACTTGCTACTCCTGCAGAAGGATTATCAGGAACCTTTGTTCGTAAAGATAAAAAAGTATTTGGAGAAATAAAAAATATTACAGATAAAGATTATTATACAAATTCTTTCCATGTTCCTGTTTATCATAAGATTAATGCCATAGATAAGATTAAAATCGAAGCACCTTATCATGAATTTACGAATGCTGGTCATATTAGTTATATTGAAATGGATGGTGATCCTACTAAGAATTTAGTAGCATTTGAAAAAGTTGTAAGAGCAATGCATGACTATGGTATTGGCTATGGAGCGATTAATCATCCTGTTGATAGAGATCCTGAATGTGGATACAATGGTATTATTGATGATGTATGTCCTCAATGTGGAAGAACAGAAGAAGAACATAAAGAGTTCGATAGAATTAGAAGAATTACTGGTTATTTAGTAGGAACATTAGATCGCTTTAATAATGCAAAACGTGCAGAAGAAAAAGATCGAGTGAAGCATATTGTGGAAGATAAATAATGAAACTTCGCTTATTTGGATTAGTAAATGACTCAATCGTTGATGGTCCAGGCTTACGCTATACTATTTTTACACAAGGCTGCTCGCATGCTTGTCTAGGTTGCCATAATCCTGGTAGCCATGATTATAATGCTGGCTATCTTAAAGATAGTAATGAAATAGTAAAAGATATTGAGCAAAATTCATTGTTAGATGGAGTTACTTTTTCTGGCGGAGAACCAATGGAACAAGCAGAAGCTTGTTATCATTTAGCGAAAGAGATTGCTAAAAGAGGACTACATATTATTATTTATTCAGGGTATACATTTGAGGAATTATTGAAAAAGAACGATCCATATCAAATGGCATTCTTGCAACAGGCAGATGTCTTAATTGATGGTAGGTTTGTGCAAGAATTACGAAGTTTAGCTTTACTTTTTAAAGGGTCAAAGAATCAACGAATTCTTAATGTGAAGGCTTCATTAGAAAAACAAAAAGCGATAGAGTATACTATCAATGAATATGGTGAATTTGTAGAAAGATAAATATAAGACTACCTTAGCAAATAGGAATATACTAGGGTAGTTTTTTTAATCTTTTTTTTCTAGCTTTTAGTAATTGTTGTAAAGTTGTTGTTTCTTGACAATTAGAGAGTTAATATATATGATAATAATAGATTTAAAAAGAAAGGAGAATTTTTTTGAAAACATTAATGGAGAGTGTGCGTGTTGTGTAAACAAAGGTTTTTTTGTTAGCATAACAGATGCATAATAAATAGCCTTTGTTTACTTCTAAAAGAATTTTAGGAGGAAACAACATGAGCTATAAAAAAGCAAAAGATATATTGCCTATTGATTTATTAGAAGAAATCCAACAATACATTGAAGGAGAAACGATTTATATTCCTAAAACAGAAGAAAATAAAAAAAGTTGGGGAGATACTACGTTAAGTAAAGAGATAATAAAAAAACGGAATAGTGAGATTTATCATAAATACTTAAATGGGATTTCTACAAAGAAATTGGCAGAAGAATATTATTTGGAAAGAAAAACAATTCAAAATATTATTAGAGATTGTAAAAAGTGCACTTTATAGTAAATTTTAAAGGCACTTTTTTAATTACCAAAAATCATTAAGACTTTTTCAAGTCTAGTTAATGCTATACTTAATAGGCAAGCTAAAAGGAGTAATGTTTATGATACTAAAAGAAATTACAAATAATGTAAGAATTAAGGAAGGATATGCAGCCATTGAAAAATACTGTTTACTTTTGTTATGCTATCCAAATTGTTCAGTTAAATTTCTATCGAATCAGCTTTCCCTACCTATTCCTCTTATTTCAGCAATTAAGAATGAATGTAAAAAACGCGGATTAATTGAAACCAACAAAGGAATCTCACTGAGCAAAAATGGTGAGAAGATTATTAGAGAAGAATTAGGGTTAGAAAACCTAATCATTGAACGTTATCTAGAAATGTTAGATACAACAAAAACAAATCAATTATTACTTAAAATTCCTGTGCTTAATGATATTTTTCAAAATAGACCAAGTGCTGATGTGACATTAGACCAATCAAAATGCGAGATAAACACAGCACTAAAACGAGTTATTTTTATGCTAGAAAACGAGTTCTTATTAAATAAGAAAATTGCCTGTATTGGTGATGATGATTTAATCAGCGTAATGTTTTGCTTTATTCTAAAATACATATTTGGTGGTAAAAAACATTACTGTTACATTACTGTATTTGATAAAGATATTAGGATTATTGACTATATAAGAAAGATAGTTGATCAATATTGTTTATCGATCACGTGTATTGTACACTGTTTGGAAAATTCAATAGATGCAAAGTATCTTGCACAGTTTGATTGCTTTACTAGTGATCCACCCTATACCTTAGCAGGATTAGAATTATTTTTATCTCGAGGAATCGAACTTTTAAAAAGAGAAAGATTATTATCAATTTTTTTATCCTATGCAAGAAAAACAATCACGGATTTATATGCCATGCAAACATATTTTCTACAATCCGGTTTATTGATTCATGCGATTGAACGAAATTTTAATCGTTATGAAGGAGCACAGATTTTAGGAGGAGTTAGTGATTATTATCACCTATTAACAACAGATAAAGCCAGTAGCTCAATGATAGGGGAGTATCATGAGTTACTATATACAAGGCAACAAAACCCAAAGATACGTCGATATCGTTGTAAATCATGTAAAAAGATATATAAGACAGGAGAAAATAAAACATATAAAACAATAGAAGTGTTAAAAAATCAAGGATGTCCCATTTGTGGGAAAGATATATTTATTTTGTTAAGAACAAAGAAAAGGGAGAATGAATAGCATATGAAAATCGGAATAGAAGCAATTATTGATATTAGTAAGTGTCAAGGGGAATCGATTCATGATGTTGATTATTTGAAAGATGTTTTACATAGACTAGCATCATTAATGCAAACAACAATTGTCAGCGAGATTCAGCATCAATTCTCTCCATATGGTATTACGATTATGGCAATTGTAGCGGATTCACATATTGCGATTCATACTTGGCCTGAGTTTTCTCATGTAGCAATTGATATCTTTTCTTGTAAGCAAAATATACCAAATAGTATTTTTAAATACTTGGAAAGGACATTTGAATCAACTGATATTCATTGTCAAATGGTGGATAGAAAAGTGACGCATAACGTATCTACGACGTAATTAAATAAAAAATGTTGGAGTATCTTTTTATTAAACGAAAAGTTACACCATCATTTCTTTAGTTAATCATTAGAAAGTATTGATTACTTCCATGTGATAGGGTAATCTAAATGCTTAGGTAATTTTGTATTACGATTACCTTTAGCTGAATTGATTTGTCCTTGTGTCAAGAATATACTCTCACTTAAATTGGCGTTGCTGAAGTTTGTATCTCTTGTATCAGCTCCTAAGAAAATAGTTCCATTAAAGAGACAATCTTCAAAATTAGCAGCAATTAAAAGTTTTGAACTAAGATTGATCCCGCTCATATTTTTTCCTTTAAATGATTTTCCAAAGAACTCTATAGAAGATTCTTTATTATTTGTATTGCGTAGAAGAAGATTGCATAGTTGTTTTAAAACAAGATTCACAGTTGTTTTATATTTTTCTAAATCAAAAGATAGTATCTCTTTTATAGAGGAATGACAGATTTTTATATTTTCTACATACAACGTATGAATTTCTTTTTCTAATGGTTTTACTATCGAAAAAAGCATAGATTCAATTAAGAAATATCGTATTTGGTGTAGTTGAAAAACTACGGTAAAAACATCAAATATTTCAGCCGATTGTTCGAATAAATCGTTCCATGTTTTTCCTTGGTAAACCGATTGAGTGACATGTTGTCCTGCTCCAAAACAATCATATCCTATACAGCCTTTCATTTTTTGCTTTGTAAGTTGACAATGGATGTTACAGCAATAATCAGTCATTAGATGGCTACATGCTTTTCCTGCAATCTTATTTTCTGGGAAGCCATCAATCTTAGAAAAGAATAAAGCAACACAACACAAACCTGAACATTTTGAACAATCAGACTTTAATTGTTTTATTACTTCATCATATTTTTGATATAGGATTGTCATATACTTTCTTCTCCTTGTTAAACTTTCTTATTTTGTAGCTATAAAAGCGATATAATTATTTTCTGTCACCATAGTGACATAATCAAAACCAATCGTATATAGTAAATCAATAAAAGATCTATGATCTTGATAATCTGGTAAATGATATCTAATCTTATCAATTTCACAACTAACTAAAAAAGTTCCTCCACTTTTTAATACACGATAGCATTCACTTAGTCCTTTAGACATCTTTGACCAATAAATATGTGTTTGCTCAGCAATAACAATATCGAAAAAATCATCGCTATATTCTTGATTCGCTACATCGCTAATTGATAGAAAAAGATTTTGATTCATATATAGTTGATTTCGCTTAGTCGTCGTTTTCAAAGATTCTTTTGAAATATCAATTCCATATAATCTAAGATAAGGATAATGCTCTTTGATATATGAAATACTTGAACCTCCTCCAAATCCAACAATCAGCAGTATTGTATGATTATCTATCTTGATTTTATTAAGAGTCCATTGATTTAAATTCGTAAAATATGTTGACCATATGCTTGTCATTTTTTTGCCAATAAAACCTTTCGGCTGTTTTGCTTGTTTTATTAGATAATAAAGTAGTAACTTATATAAACATGAAATGATAATTGTAATTATAATAAAAGCAAGTAATCTTTTTTTCATTTTTGACTCCTTATTTTGTATAGTATACTGAAAGAATAGCAAAATTGATTCATGATTGTTATGATAATTTTATAGCATTTAAATCAGTTATGCAATAATCAAAAGTGATATACTATTGGTTAAATATTGTAAAAAATAAGAATAATATATGATAATAGCTAATAATTTGTCGAATGAAAATATAAGAAACTTTCTTGGTTTCCTTTTATTATTTTTTAACTTTGATATAATGTAACTATTGAAAGGACTAGTGATTATTATGCTGATTAATTGTTCAAATTATTTAGAAGATAAGATTGATGGTCTACAATCATTAATAGAACTACTTCTTGAATATTTTGATGATGCTAGTATTTTAGCTACGGATGTTATTGGGAAAAGTATGAGTGCTAGTAAATATGAAACAACGATCAAAGACCATTACCTAGCTGAAAGAGGGTTTGTTGCTAGAGTGATTAAAGGAGGAAATCTCTTTGAATACTCGTTTAATCATTGGGAGGAAAATTCAACCTTAAAAGATAGTATTTTAAAGAAATTTAAAGA
>Ga0153945_1000126_pt1 | contig 23398 bp, 19 predicted proteins | sample TSNJ029MetaG_FD_104720 | JGI IMG/M metagenome (GOLD analysis project Ga0153945, IMG submission 104720) | Attine ant fungus gardens microbial communities from New Jersey, USA - TSNJ029 MetaG | ecosystem: Host-associated > Fungi > Mycelium > Unclassified | place: USA: New Jersey, Wharton State...
AGGTATACCAGCTATCCATTAAGGCATAGCACGGCCTTTCAGCCATTGGTAGAGACTTTGCGATTTCCACGGCCTGTTCTATTTTCCCGGCATCGTTTTTGCCGCAGCGCTCCAGCTTGTAACCAATGAGGTGTCCCCATCGCTGATGAGAGCAGCCATCGCCTGATGTCCCCAAACCGTCTTGCCCAGTAGATGAGAATAGACGAAGGCTCTTCCCTCCATGGGCCGCTCTGCCTTTGATGATGGCTTTTTCTTCGGATTCACCGTGTCGTCGAGGCTCAGAAAAACAGGGGTATCCCTCTCCTGGGCGGACCGCTGTATATGTTCATTGCATTTAAAGTTTTTTGTTGCTTTTGATGGCTAATTTTAAATTTGCTCATTTTGAGTTTATATTTGAAATCTCTGTGTGATGGCGTCCGCCACAGGCGCGAAGTCTTGGGCGTTCAGCTCGTGGCCGGCGCCTTTCATGGTGTGCAGCACGGCGCCGGGAATGGTTTTGGCCAGCATCTGCCCGTGGGGATAGGGGACCACAATATCCTCGTCCCCGTGGATCACCAGGGTTGGCGCTTTGATTTCAGCGATCTTGCCGAGCCAGTCCTCAATCACCTGCGCGTGGTTGTGGTTTATGCGGCTGTGGTAATTTACCGCACGCTCCACGTCCAGACGGATCAAATCGTGGATGTACGCAAGGTCGTTTACGCGGCTGCTTTTGTGGGTGGCGCACCACTGTCCGAATGCGTACTCGGCCAGAGCGCCGGCCTCCTCGGGGTCGGGGCCGCTGTTTTGCCGAAAGTAATCAGCGACTTCCCCGGACATCCCGGGCAGCTGCTCCGCGCCCGCGGCAAAGTACATCGACGCCAGCAGCACGATCCCCATAACCCGTTCGGGGTGCCGCAGCGCGCTCATTTGCGTGAGCATACCGCCCATAGACATGCCCATGATGTATGCCTTTTGGATTTCGTAGGCGTCCAGAAGCCGCATGGCGTCGTCCGCCATCTCCTCGAAGGTGTAGCCGGGCGCTCCTGGGGGATAGCTGGTGGATTTGCCGGTGTCCCTGTTGTCGTAGCGGATGACATAGAAGCCCTTTTCCGCCAGCGCGTGGCAAAAGGGCTCCTCCCACCAGATCATGGAGCTGGCGGCGCCCATTACCAGCAACAGGGTGGGATTTCCCGGTGAGCCGAAGCTTTCGGTGCACAGGCTTACATCTGCAAAGCGGACCATCTTAATCACGGCGGATACCCCCTCGTTGTTTTCACAAGAATAGCACGGCAACGGGGAAAATGCAAGGCGCTTGCCCTGAATCAGGCGCCGCCCCGCTTGACAGCGCGGGGGCGATCTGTTATACTACAACAAGATTTTGTGAAAGGGGCAGATTCCGTGCTGTACGGGCTCATGCAACAGTTTCAAAGCGATTTGAGCGGTTTCGGTGTGTCCCGGTGTGCGGTGTGATTCAGCCCTGTTATAGGGCGTGCCCTTTAGGGGATCATCCGTTTGCGTGACAAGAGCCCGAAGCTGTGTGCTTTGGGCTCTTTTTTTGTAATTTTTGGGAATACTATCACAGACGACTGAGGGGCATTTATGAAACAGAATTGGAAGAAAAACGCGGCGATCTTTGTAGGCAGCCAGGTGCTTTCGCTGTTTGGATCATCGCTGGTGCAATACGCAATCACTTGGCATATCACCCTGACGACCAAATCGGGTGTTTACGCCACTTTGATCATTGTGTGCGGTATTCTGCCCATTTTCTTTCTGGCCCCCTTTGCCGGTGTTTGGGCGGACAGATACAACCGCAAGCTGTTGATCGTGCTGGCAGACGCCGGCATCGCGTTGTGCACGCTGATTCTGGCAATTCTGTTTATGTCGGGCTACAACGCGGTGTGGCTGATTTTTGTGGCGTCCGGGATACGGGCCCTGGGCTCGGCGGTGCAATATCCCGCCGTCGGCGCGATGCTGCCGGACCTGGTCCCGGAAGAGCAGCTTACCCGGGTAAACGGCATTTACAGCAGCCTGCAGTCGCTGATCACGCTGGTGTCCCCCATGCTCAGCGGCGCCCTGTTGAGCATGGCATCCATCGAAAGTGTGTTCTTTGTGGATGTGTCCACCGCGGCCATCGCCATAGTGGTGATGCTCACTTTTCTACAGGTGCCCACACGTCCTGGGGATACCCGGCGGTCAAGCGGCGATTACCTGCAGGAGCTCAGGCTGGGGATTCGCTATATCGGCGGCCAGAGGTATCTACGCAGCTTTTTTGCCTTTTGCGCGGTGTTCCTCTTTATGGCAACGCCGGTCGCTTTTTTAACGCCGCTGCAAACTGCCCGCACCTTTGGCGGCGGTGTCTGGCAGCTGACCGCTGTTGAGTTCACTTTTTCGCTTGGCATGATGGTGGGCGGCCTTATCATGGCGGCCTGGGGTGGTCTCAAGAACCGGGTACACACCATAGCACTGTCCGGATTTGCGATGGGGATTACCACTATCGCCTTGGGCGTACCCCGCAATTTTGTGTTTTACCTTATTGTGATGACGGGTTTCGGTCTTTCCATGCCCGCATTTGGCACCCAGTCCACTGTGATGCTGCAGGAGCGAGTGCACCCGAACTACATGGGCCGCGTGTTCGGGGTGATGACCACAATCAACAGTGGCATGATGCCGCTGGGCATGATGGTGTTCGGTCCGCTGGCCGATAAAATCAAGATTGAGTGGATACTGATTGCCACCGGGGCCATGATCATGCTGGCCTCGCTGGCCATGCTGATGGACAAACATCTGGTCGAGGCGGGAAGCCGGAACAATTGCCCGCAGGACGTGTCCCTTGAAAATGCAAAGTAATTATAGTAAAATAAAAAATCAGGATCTTTTGACAAAGGAGATTGACAATGGATTATCACGCGCTTGCCGACCTGCTGTTCCCGGCGGTCTCTAAAACGCCCGAGCAAATCGAGGAGCAATACCCGCCCCGGCAGCTGCCCGAGGGCGCCAAGGTAACCAGAATCGCACCCAGCCCCACCGGCTTTATGCACCTGGGCAACCTGTTCGGAGCGATTGCCGACGAAAGGCTGGCTCACCAAAGCGGCGGCGTGTTTATGCTGCGCATTGAGGATACCGACCAAAAGCGGGAGGTGCCCGGCGGTGTGGAGATGATTTTAAACGTGTTTTCCGACTATGGCCTTCCTTTCGACGAGGGCGCGGTTTTGGACGGGGACCAGGGCGCCTATGGGCCCTACCGCCAGCGGCGGCGGGCGGAGCTGTACCAGGTGTTCGCCAAACGGCTTGTGCGGCAGGGAAAGGCGTACCCCTGCTTCTGTACCGAGGAGGAGCTGGCCGCAGTCCGGGAAAAGCAGGCCGCCGCAAAGGAGAACTTCGGATATTACGGCAGCTACGCCGTGCACCGGGACATGCCCTTTGACCAGGTGAAGCAGCGCGTGGAGGCGGGGGAGGCCTTTGTGGTGCGCTACCGCAGTGAGGGCAGCCCGGACCGCCGTGCAAGGTTCACCGACCAGCTTAAAGGCGCCATGGAGTTCCCCGAAAACGACCAGGATGTGGTGATCTTAAAGTCGGACGGGGTACCCACCTACCACTTTGCCCATGTGGTGGACGACCACCTGATGCGCACGACCCATGTGGTACGCGGCGAGGAGTGGCTGGCCACGCTGCCGATCCACCTGCAGCTGTTTGGCGCCATGGGCTGGAAGCCCCCCAAATACGTGCACACGGCGCATCTGATGAAGCTGGACGGCGAATCCAAGCGGAAGCTCTCGAAGCGCAAGGACCCGGAGTTGGCGCTGGACTACTACAAGGAGCAGGGGTACACCGTTGCCGCGCTCAAGGAGTACATCATGACGCTGCTCAATTCCAACTTTGAGGAGTGGCGCATCGCGAACCCCGACGAGCCGCTGGACAGGTTTCCTTTCTCCATCAAAAAGATGAGCGTGTCCGGCGCGCTGTTTGACTTGGACAAGCTGGACGACATCTCCAAAAACATCGTCTCCCGGCTTGCGGCGAAGGAGGCTTACGGGCAGCTATCCGCCTGGGCAGGGCGGTACGACAAGGACTTTGCCGCGCTTTTGGAGCGGGACAGCGCCTATGCCACCGGTATTCTGGCTATCGGCCGGGGCGGCGCCAAGCCCCGCAAGGACATCGCGGTGTGGAGCCAGGCAAAGGCGTATATGAGCTTCTTCTACGACGAGCTGTTTGCCCCCGCGTACCAATGGCCGGCCAATGTAAAACCGGAGCAGGTAAAGCACATCCTCACCGCCTACGCGGAGCAGTATGACTCCGGTGACGACAGCACCGCCTGGTTCGACCGGGTGCGGGCGCTGACCGAGTCCATCGGCTTTGCATCCAATATGAAAGAGTTCAAGAAGAATCCCGGGGCGTTCGGCGGCAATGTGGGCGATGTGAGCATGGTGCTGCGCGTCGCGATTACGGGGCGGCAGAATTCCCCTGACCTCCATGAGGTGGCCCGCCTGCTAGGAGAAAACCGCGTGCGGGAACGCCTGTTGAAAGCCGCCCAGACATTACACTGAATCGGAGGCCAGACCATGAGCGATACAATCAACAATTTCATTTACGACATCGTGGACGCGGACATCGAAAAAGGCTTTTCAGAGCGCATCCACACGCGCTTTCCGCCCGAGCCCAACGGCTACCTGCACATCGGCAGCGCCAAGGCCATCTGGATCAACCACAGCACCGCCAAGAAGTACGGCGGCGTGTTCAACCTGCGCTACGACGACACCAACCCGGTCAAGGAGGACGAGGAATACGTCAAATCCATTGAGGAGGACCTGCTCTGGCTGGGCGCTGTGCCGGACGGCGGCATCTTCTACGGCTCGGATTACTTCGGCCAGTGCTATGCGTTCGCCGTCCAGCTGATCAAGGACGGCAAGGCCTATGTGTGCGACCTGAGCGCCGACGAGTTGCGGGAGTACCGGGGCACCCTGACCGAGCCGGGCAAGGAAAGCCCCTACCGGAGCCGCTCGGTGGAGGAAAATCTGGACCTGTTCGAGCACATGAAAGCGGGGGAGTTCCCCGACGGAGCCAAGACCCTGCGGGCCAAAATTGACATGGCCTCCTCCAATATGAATATGCGGGACCCGGCCATCTACCGCATTCTGCACGTGAGCCATCACCGCCAGGGGGACAAGTGGTGCATCTACCCCCTTTACGACTACGCCCATCCGATTCAGGACGCCATTGAGGGCATCACTCACTCGCTGTGCTCCATCGAGTTTGAAAACCACCGCCCACTCTACGACTGGGTCGTGGACAACATCGGCTTTGAAAAGCCGCCCCATCAATATGAATTCGCGCGGCTGAATATCACTCATACGGTCATGTCCAAGCGCTACCTGCGGGAGCTGGTCGAGACCGGCCGGGTGGACGGCTGGGACGACCCCCGCATGCCCACGCTGTGCGCGCTGCGCCGCCGGGGCTATACCCCCTCTTCCATCATCGAGTTCGTCAAGCGGGCGGGTGTCGCCAAGACCTATAGCATTGTGGACATCCGCCTGCTGGAGTACTGCATCCGCGAGGAGCTCAACCAGGAGGCGCCCCGCCGCATGGCGGTGACCGAGCCGGTGAAGCTTGTGATCACCAACTACCCCGACCACAAGGTGGAGCACTTTCCAATCCCCAACAACCCGGTGAAGCCGGAAAGCGGCAGCAGGCAGGTGGCGTTCAGCCGGGAGCTGTACGTTGAGCGCAGTGACTTCGCCGCCGAGCCCCCGCCCAAGTGGCAGCGCCTCAAGCCGGGCGGCGAAGTCCGCCTGATGGGCGCCTACCTGATCAGGTGTGAGGAGGTCGTACAGGATGACGCGGGCCAGATTGTGGAGCTGCGCTGCACCTGCGACCTGGAAACCCGCAACGGCATGCCCGCAGACGGACGAAAGGTGCGCGGCACGATCCACTGGGTCAGCGCGGCCCACGCGGTGGATGCGCGGATCATGCTCTATAAAAACCTGTTCACACGGGAAAACGTGGGCGAGATCCCGGAGGGGGAGAGCTATCTGGACTATCTGAACCCCGATTCTCTCAACACGCTCACGGGCTGCAAGCTGGAGGCCTCCCTGGCCGAGGCGGAGCGGGGCGACCGGTTCCAGTTCGTGCGCATGGGGTATTTCGCCGTGGACTCCAAGAACAGAAGCACTTTCAACCGCATCGTGGTGCTCAAGGACAGCTTCAAGGTATAGCATAAAAAATAAAATAATAAAGCGCAACAGGCCCCGGTGGGAATTTTGGTCCCGTCGGGGCCTGTTTTGCTTTCTTGGGGCAATGGACATGCCTTTTGCATACTGTGGTGGTAGAAAGGGGAGAGGGCTATGCCGACTACGCTGATCTCAACATCCGCCATTCATTTTTGCTCGCAGATGGCTTACTTAGACACGGTGCCGGCCATGGCGCGGGAGGGCCCTGCTACGGTGGGCGTTCTGGCCGCCTATTACCTGAAGGACGAGGTGGGCAGGGTGTATCTGCGCAGCAGGTTCGGCGATATCCCAAGGGAATACGATTATTGGCTGGATTTTTTGGAGCGGGAGGCGGAGCAGTACCGCGACTGGCAGGTTGTGGATGTGATGAACGACAACACAGCCGCCCAGACCGGCTTTTACGGCTGTACGTTTCTGGGGCCCGACGGGCAGCGGGTGGTGGCTTTCCGGGGCAGTGAGATGCTCGGAAACCGCAAATACCGCAACGACTACGAAACCGATCTGGCGCTGTCCTACATGGACCCCACCCCCCAGCAGCGCAAGGTGGAGGATTACTGGTCCCGCTATGGCCGCGTGGATTACAACGGCCTTGCTGTCACGGGGCATTCGCTGGGGGGCAATCTGGCCGCATACGGCGTGGTGCGCGCGCCCGCCCACATTCGAAAGAGCATACAGTGCTGCCTGGCGTTCAACGCGCCCGGCTTCAGCAGAGAATTCGTCGAGAAAAACGCCGAAAGCCTGCAGGCGCTGGAGGGCAAGCTGGTGCTGTACCAGAACAAATACGACCCGGTGTCGTCGCTGCTCACGAATCCGGTGGATCCGGTCATTGTGGCGTCCGTGTTTTTGCCGGAGGAGCAGGAAGCTCTTGGTCTGCAAGAGCTTTTTTATCCCCACTCCAACTTCGTGTATCAAACCGACTCCCAGGGAAAGCTGGTGTTGGAGCCGGACGGGAAGAAAAGCCGGTTCTGTGAGCTGGCGCACCACCTGTCCGAGCTGTTCATGCGCCTGCCCAGGTTTGTGCGAAAGGATATTTCCCGGGTAATACTGGAGACCCTGTACAGTACGCCCGCGGATGAGAAGCGCGGGCGCTATGTGCTGGAAGCGCTGACAGGCTACATCGCCCACAACGAGTTGTTTGGCGAAAGCGACCACCTGGACGGCGCCGCTGTGGCCTTTGCCGCACGCATGCTGGAGTCCGGAACCGACGCCGCCAAGCTTTGCGATATTATTGCGCATACGGACTGCGAGGAGAACACCCTTTTGCTTTCAGGGGCGCTGCTGCTGCTGTTGGAGGGGGTCAAAAGGCGCTGAGCACCGGCTGAACTCGCGCGGCCATTGCATATTCCACCGGAATGGGCCCATACTATGTGTGCAAAAGGGGGCAAAAATGTATGATACAAAGGCTGATACTTCCCATCAGCAAGGCGAGGCTGACCGCCGGCATGAGGAAAACCATCAACACAAAGGACCTTGGTTATGCGCACTATGGGATCGACATGATATCCGCGCGGGATGAGCGCACCTTGTTTGCGTCGGGGGACGGCCTTGTGCTCGCGGCCGGACGGGATCGCGAAATGGGCAAGGTGCTGGCAATCCTGTACCGCAACGCCTATAACCGGGCGAGCGGCGCTGTGGAGGACATTGTATTCCGGTATTTTCACCTGGAGGGAATCCGGGTGCGGCCGGGAAGCCGCGTGAACAGCACAACGGTGCTGGGCGTGTACGGCGATACCGGCCGCGCCCGAACACCGCATCTGCACCTGGAGGCGGACTCCGATACCCTGTATCCTCTGTATACCCCAAGTGTGAGCAGCTCCGATTTTCTTGTGGGGCGCACCGCGGGGAAGGGCACCATCCGCAACCCTATGGACTGGCTGCACTGCAAGGCGGACACGCCTTTCTGGCAGAGCTATGCCGAGGCCGAGGACACCGGTGTCTGGCCGGAAGACATAACGGTTATAAAAAATGCATAAATGATAAAGGGGGCGCAAGCGCCCCCTTTATCATTTAACGAAAGGACAATCATTCGTAGCGCAGCGCCTCGATGGGGTCCAGCTTGGCCGCCTTGTTGGCGGGGTAGAAGCCGAAGAACACGCCGATGATCATGGAGAAAGCGACCGCGATGGTGATCACACCCACCGACGGGGATGCGGGAAAGCCCAAAATATTTGAGCCGGCCCAGCCCAGCAGTACACCCAGCAGCACGCCGATGACACCGCCGATCAGGCAAATAATCATGGATTCGACTATAAATTGAATGCGGATGGCTCTGTTGCGCGCACCCAGGGCCTTGCGCGTGCCAATCTCCCGCGTGCGTTCGGTCACGGAAACCAGCATGATGTTCATGACGCCGATGCCACCCACCAAAAGGGAGATGGCCGCGATGATCGAGATCGCCACAGTGATGGTGGACAGCATTGTATTCATCTGGTTGAGCATGCCCTCGTTGTTCTGGGCGTATACCTGAAAGTGCTGGTTGCCGCGATATTTCTTGTCAAAGAATTCCTGCAGCTTGTCGGTCATGTTCATTGCGTCCACACCTGAGCGCAGGCGGGCGGAAAAGTTTCGGAACCCATCCGGGGAGCCGGTGATGCGCTTGGCTGTCGTGATGGGGATGGTCAGCTCGGTCTCGATATCTTCTTCGGTGCCCGCAAAGGCGCTCATCATCGCGGGCACCTCGTAGCGGTACACGCCAACGATGGTAAAGGTTAAAACACCAAAGCTGTCGGTGTGCACCTTGACATCACGCCCAATAGGGTTCTCGCCGCCTGTGAACATCTTGCCCACTACCTTGTCGGAGACGATGCCGACATGCTTCGCGCCGAGCACATCGCGGTCGTTGATATCCCGCCCCCGGATGATCTTATAACTGTTGTTGTGCACGGCGTCCGCCGGTCCGCCATAGATAAACACGTTGGCGTACTTGCGGCCGTCCTTGATCTGGCCCGCGCCCGACGCCTCCCACATGACTACCGAGTCGATCTGCTCGGGGTACTTGTCGCGGAATTCAAGAATCCACTCCATCTTGAGATAGTCCTTGTCGGTCATTTCGCGGTTGACATTGCGTTCGCGGGTGCTGACATAGGCCTGCACCTGGTTCGCGCCCATTTCCTCCATTGTGGATGTGAAGGATTTTGTCATCGAGTTGCCCACCGTGACGATGGCGATAACCGAGCCGATGCCGATGATGATGCCCAGCATGGTGAGAAAAGCGCGCATCTTGCCCGCCCGCAGGCTGGCCAGCGCCAGCTTGATGTTCTCCCAAAAGCCCCACACCAGGCTCATGCGCCCACCGCCTTGTTCACCGGCAGATGCGCGCTGTGCGGCTGACCATCCTCCGCCGCTTGCGGGCGCCCGGTCCGCTCGCCGATGATCAGGCCGTCGCTAATGGTCAAAATGCGGTCGGTTTCCGCGGCCAGCTCCGGGTTATGGGTAATCAGGATGATGGTTTTGCCCTGCTCGCGGTTGAGCCGGTGGAATATGTTCATGACCAGGCGGCCGGTTTCGGTGTCCAGCGCGCCGGTGGGCTCGTCGGCCAGGACGATGTCGGGGTTGTTGGCCATGGCCCGCGCAATGGCCACGCGCTGCTTCTGGCCGCCGGAAAGCTCGTTGGGCAGATGCTTTATGCGGTCGCCCATCTCCACCAGGTCCAGCAGCTCCCTGGCACGGGCAGACCGCTTGGAGGAGGAAAGCCCCCCATAGAGCATGGGCAGCTCCACATTGCGCAGGGCGTTTGTGCGCGCGATCAGGTTAAAGGTCTGGAATACGAAGCCGATGCGCTTGTTGCGCAGGTCCGACAGTTTGTTCTGGGACATGTCCTTGATGCTTTCGCCCCGGATCAGGTACTCCCCGCTGGTGGGCCGGTCCAGCGCGCCCACAATGTTCATCAGCGTGGATTTTCCCGAGCCGGACGCGCCCACCACCGATATGAACTCCCCCTGGCGGACATTCAGGCTGATTCCCTTCAGGATGGTCAGCTCGTTGGGGGTGCCGATGTAGAATTTCTTGCAGACGTCGGCCATTTCAATGACATTGATTGACATGGTTAAGCCCCCCTTACGCCGCTGTGCCAGAGGAGCCGCTTTCGCTTTGCGCGGCCTCACTGGCTTCGATGGATTGGGACTCGGACATCTCAGGCTGGGGCGATCCTTGCTCAGGCATCACAGTCATGCCGTCGGTGATGTCCGCGGACTCCAGGATCACAACATCGCCCTCCTTGATTTCATCCGAGGAGATTTGAGCATAAAAATCGGTTTCCATGCCGATGGTCACCGGGACCTTTTGGGCGATGAAACCGTCGGTGCCGTCGGAGCGCATCACAAAGACGCAGGGCTGGCCGGTTTCCATGTCGTCCACAATTGCATCAAAGGGTATGTAAAGCACATCGCTTTTCTTTTGGGTGATGATATCCAGTCGGGCGTTCATGCCGATGCGCAGCTCGCCGGCTTCCGTGACCAGCACTTCGGACTCGAACTCCACATCGGTGGAGTCAACGGCCTCGCCGGTGCTGCTCTTGGTAGAGGTGGGGGCTATCCTTTTAAGCTCACCGTGAAAGATGCTGTCCCCGGTACCGTCGGTCCTGATCTCCACCGGATTGCCCGGCTTCACGCTTTGGATGTCGTATTCCTTGATGTTGGTGACAACCTTGAGATTTTTCGGGTCCTGGATCACAAACAGCAGCCCGCTGCCGGAGGCGCCCTCCTTTGCCTTGACCGCCGTGACAATACCCGAGGCCGGCGCCTTGATGGTGGCGTCGGCCAGGTCCGCCTCCAGCTTGCTCAGGTAGATCCACTGGTCGTTCATATTCAGCCCCAACTGGGCGGATTTCACGGCGTCCTCGTACTCCACCTTGCTGTCGCTGGTTTTTACCTTGGCGGCCTCCAGGTCTTTTTCGGCGTTCTCCAGGGTCGCATGAGCGCGCTCCTGTTCAATTTGCAGCGCCAGGATGCTGTCCTTGAGGGCGCGCTCCTCCACGTCGGTCATGCCCTCCTCCTCCATGAGATTGCGCTCGTTGCGCTTGGCGCGCAGATTCACATTGGCGGTTTGCAGGGCCAGCTCGGCCTGCTCCACCGCCGCCTCGGCGGCGAGCAGGGTGGAGTCATAGTCGTTGCTGGCGTTGTAATCATAGGTCTCCAGGGCTTTTTGGGCCGATCCCAGCTGCTGTTGGGCAACTGCGTATTGGGAGCCGACGGCCGCGCGCTTCTGTGCGATATCCGACTCCAAGTCCGCTGTGTTGAGCTGGGCCAGAACATCGCCCTCGTTCACGGGGTCACCCACCGCCACATTAACCTCCAGTACCGGGTAGGTCAGGTTGGAGTAGACCTCGATGGATTCCACGCTGTTGACCGAGCCGGTGGTGCTCACCAGCTGGGCGAGCTCGCCGCGGCTGACATAGTCGGTGCGGACCGGTGTTGCGCTGGGCTTGCCCGAAGTGGCGATCACCATGCCGGTGCCCCCCAGAGCGACCGCCGCAACCACTACCGCAATAATAATGGTCTTTTTTTTCATACATCTGCTCACTTTCTTTAGGAATCTGTATTCACATAAATCGTGTTGGCAACGAATCGAGTGGGGTATATCCTCCTGTGCTACCGGGTGCTCAGCAGGGTATCGGCAATGATGATTGCGCCGCCCATCTCGGTGGTAAGGTGGATAAAGCCGTTTGCATCCAGATAATAGGCGGTATTTTGCAGCTGCTTGATCGTGCTTTCGGACTCGTTGTAGGTGTAAAACAGCAGCGCGCCGGTGTCCATGCCTGCAAGGTCGGGCTTGGCCGTGATGCTGACCGGGATGCCATAACTGCCCTGCTGGCCGCATTTGATCACGGCCACGCCGCCCGCAAAGCGGCTTTTCACCTTGTCGGCCGCCTCGGCCGTTTTTTCTTGGGAGGTGTAAACGCCTGTCGCAATATTCCCGCTGAGCTCCTTGGCCTTGTGCGGGTCGATGGTCAGCCGGCCCTGTGTGGCGGCCTTTTGCTCGCCGAACAGCACCTCGTCGCCGTTTTTGGTGGTGACAAAGCGCAGAAGAGTCTGGCCGTTTTCGTATTCCGCGGTAAAGGCGGCGGCGCGCAGCGCGTCGGCAGAGACAGCCGATTTATCCAGGAACTCCACTATGGCGGCCTGACCCTTGGGGGTTTGCCCTACCTGCTTTTCCACAGCGGCTTTGACTGCGGCGGCATTCAGCAGCTCGCCGCCGCCAATTTGCGCCCCGGGCAGGTCCTGGCTGTCGATGTCCGGTACCACCGAGCTCAGCACGCCGGAGGGGACCGTGACCTCGCACTTTCCCACCTTTCCGTTGGAGGCGGTGGCGCGGATGGTCGCGGTGCCGGGGCTCACCCCTGTGATGGTGCCGTCCTGCTCCACATAAACGACGTCTTCGTTGCTGGAGCTCCAGATCACCGAGGGGTCGTCCGCATCGGTGGGAGTCACGATCTCATACAGTTCGCGCGTCTGATTCACGCGCACGGTGATCGCGGGGATGTTGATCTCCACCCGGCGCACCTTGGTCTCCTTTTCGGAGTTGGCCGCCAGGACCGTGAGACTCATGTGCATATTGGTGATCAGCACCGCGATGAGGCATACAATCCTGATATACATAATCGATATCAACCTTTCGGAATATTATATAACAGACAAAGAATTTGGTATCCGGGTGCACGGCCGACCTGCAAAACTTATTTTACTATACCGGGAAAAGATTAAATCCGCACGAAGAACAATTGAAAGTTCAATGAACAAAGCGTTAATATTGCCAAGAATTGCATGAGAGGATTGAAACATCTTTACGCCATTGTACTAATATAATAATACAATAATACAAGAATTGTCAAGGGGTCTTTCGCACAAAATTTTTATGAGTTTCCGCTGTTCGATTGAATTTTGCCTCTGCCTGTACTACAATAGGTAATAAGCGGCAATGCAGGGCTGACAAAATAGGGGATTTTTACAATGCGTAAGTCCGGCTTGCATCCCGGTCCGCACAAGAGCTGCCGCAGCTTTGACGAATAACAACTGGGGGTATTGACATGGATGGAGCGACATACAAAATCCTGGAGATTGATCCTTACTTAGAGCCGTATAAATCCGACATCGAGGCGCGCATGCGGCGCTATGAAAGCACCAAAAAACAAATACTGGGCGACGAGGAGAGCCTTTCCTCCTTTGCCAGCGGGCATTTGTATTTTGGCTTGCACCGTGTGCGTGGGGGCTGGTGCTACCGGGAGTGGGCACCGGGGGCGGACGGCATGGCGCTGATCGGCGACTTTAACGGCTGGGACAGGACAAGCCACCCCATGAAAAAAAATTCTGATGGCGTGTGGGAAATTATGATAAAAGGCAAGGATGCGCTGCCCCATAGCTCCAAGGTGAAGGTAGAGGTGCGCTCCCGCGGCCGCACCCTTGACCGCATACCGCTGTACATCAGGCGGGTCGTACAGGACACCGGCTCCAAGGCCTTTGACGGGCAGGTCTGGAACCCTGAAAAGCCCTATTTCTGGAAGAATAAAAGGTTTGACCCCGCCGATATCGGCGCGCCGCTGATTTACGAAAGCCATGTGGGCATGGCCTCCAGCGACCCTAAGGTCACCACCTATCGGGAGTACACCGAGTTTTTGCTGCCGCGCGTCAAGGCTCTGGGCTACAACGCCATCCAGCTGATGGCGATTATGGAGCACCCGTATTACGGCTCTTTCGGATATCAGGTGTCCAACTTTTTTGCGGCATCCTCCCGGTTCGGCACGCCCGAGGAGCTCAAGGAGCTGGTGGACACGGCCCATGGCATGGGCATCGCCGTAATTATGGACATTGTGCACTCCCACGCCGCCAGCAACGCGCTGGAGGGGATTGCCGAGTTCGACGGAACCGACTGCCAGTTCTTTCACCAAGGCCCCAGAGGAAGCCACCCGGCCTGGGGCACCAAGCTATTCAACTACGCAAAGCCGGAGGTACTGCACTTTCTGCTGTCCAACCTCAAATTCTGGCTGGAGGAGTACCGCTTCGACGGCTTCCGCTTCGATGGTGTGACCTCCATGCTCTACCACGATCATGGCCTGGGGGGCGTGTTCGACAACTACGGCAAATACTTTTCGCTGAATACCGATGTGGAGGCGGTCACCTATTTGCAGCTGGCGGCCGCGCTTTGCAAGGAGCTGAAGCCGGGCTTGATCCTGATCTCCGAGGATATGAGCGGCATGCCCGGCATGTGCCTGCCGCTCTCTTTCGGCGGGGTGGGCTTCGATTACCGCTTGGGCATGGGCACGCCGGATTTCTGGATACGCACGCTCAAGGAAAGGCCGGACGAGCATTGGAATATGGGGCAGCTGTGGCATGAGCTGAGCCAGAGGCGCCCGCAGGAGAAGGTGGTGGGCTACTGTGAGTCCCACGACCAGGCGCTGGTAGGGGACAAGACCATCATGTTTTGGCTGGCGGACAAGGAAATGTACTGGCACATGGACAAGGAGCCCAATTTGATCATCGACAGGGCCATGGCGCTGCACAAGATGATTCGGCTAATCACCTGCACTTGCGCGGGGGAGGGATACCTGAACTTCATGGGCAACGAGTTCGGCCACCCCGAGTGGATCGACTTCCCGCGGGAGGAAAACGGCTGGAGTTACCATTACGCGCGCAGGCGCTGGGATTTGGCGGACAACCCCGAGCTGCGCTACCAGTTCCTGCAGCGCTTTGACCAGGCCATGATCGGAATGGCCCGGGAGCACGGTCTGTTGGCGCATCCCTCCAAACTGATCTATCACAGCGAGCAGCAGAAAATACTGGTGTACCGGAAGAACAGGCATCTGTTCCTGTTCAACTTCCACCCCAACAGCGACTGCCGCACACCAATTTCGCTGGACGGGGACGCGGAGTACCGCCAGGTATTGCACACAAACTGGAAAGAATTCGGCGGCTACAACGATTCGGGGCCACAATCTCTGGTGGCCAAAAGCAATATCGGACACCCCAAGCTGGAGGTCTTTATCGAGAAGCGGTCCGCCATGGTATTCGAGGAGGCAAACGGATAAACCTGCCTGTGTGGCCCTTGCGGTTTCATTGGGCTGTCCAACGGGCGGGTGGTGGCAGTGCTCAACAACGAGCTCAGATGCGCTCTCTGGCGAATTGTTAAGGAAGTGTGAATTCCGGCTGCCAAAGCTTGACATACCCGGGATTGCGAGCTAAACTATGGTATAGGAATTGGCACTCTATTTGCAAGAGTGCCAGATATTTTACGATAGGAGTGGCATGCATGGCAAAAAAACAGTTTAAGGCCGAATCCAAACGGCTGATGGATTTGATGATCAATTCCATCTACACCCACAAGGAGATATTTCTGCGCGAGATTATCTCCAACGCAAGCGACGCGGTGGACAAGCTCTGCTACATGGCTCTGACCGACGCGGACGTGGGCATGTCCCGCGAGGACTTTGAAATACGCATTGAGCTGGACAAGGAAAACCGTACCTTGACCATATTGGACAACGGCGTGGGCATGACCCGCGAGGAACTGGAATCCAACCTGGGCACTATCGCCAGGAGCGGATCGCTGCAGTTCAAAAAGGATATGGCCGCCGATGAGTCGGGGAAAGACGAGGAAATTGACATCATCGGCCAGTTCGGCGTGGGCTTTTACTCCGCCTTTATGGTCAGCGACAAAGTGAAGGTGATCAGCCGCGCCTACGGCTCGGACGAGGCCTGGTGCTGGGAGTCCTCCGGCACTGACGGCTACACTGTCACCACCTGCGAGAAAGCCGCGCCCGGCACCGACATCATCATGTCCATCAAGCCCGACGCCGACGAGGAAAACTACAGCCAGTTCCTGGATGAGTACCAGCTGACGACGCTGGTGAAAAAGTACTCGGACTACATCCGCTTCCCGATCAAAATGGAGCGGGAGAAGCGCCGCCCCAAAGAGGGGGGCGAGGAAAACGAAATGGAAACCTACCACGAGGTGGAAACGCTCAACAGCATGGTGCCGATCTGGCAGCGAAACAAGTCGGAGGTCACGCAGGAGGACCTGCACGCGTTTTACAAGGAGAAGTTCTTCGACTTCGAGGACCCGGTCAAGGCAATCCAAGTGGATGCCGAGGGCATCGTCAGCTACAAGGCCCTGCTGTTTATTCCGTCCAAGGCGTCCTACGACTACTACACCAAGGAGTACCAGCGCGGGCTCCAGCTCTATTCCGGCGGCGTGCTGATCATGGACAAATGCGCCGACCTGCTGCCGGAGCACTTCCGCTTTGTGCGCGGCGTGGTGGATTCCCCCGACCTTTCGCTGAACATCTCCCGCGAGCTGCTGCAGCATGACCGGCAGCTCAAGACCATCGCCGCGAATCTGGAGAAAAAAATCCGCAACGAGCTGATGAAGCTGCAGCGGGACGACCGGGAAAAGTACGAGTCCTTTTTCAACGTGTTTGGCCTGCAGCTCAAATACGGCGTGCTGGCGGACTTCGGCAAGAGCAAGGAGCAGCTGCAGGACCTGCTTCTGTTCCACTCGTCGGACAGCGACAAGCCCGCCACGCTGGCCGAATATCTGACCCGCATGAAAGAGGACCAGAAAGACATTTACTACGCTACAGGCGATACCTCTGTCAAGATCGCGGCGCTGCCCCAGGCCGAGCGCATCCGGGACACGGGCTACGAGATCCTCTACTTCACCCACGAGGTGGACGAGTTTGTGGCCAGGACCTTGATGGCCTACCAGGAAAAGAGCTTTAAATCGGTGAACAGCGACGACCTGGACCTGGAGTCGGAGGAGGAAAAGGATGCTCTGAAAAAGAAAGAGGAGGACAGCAAGCCCCTGCTGGACTTCGTCAAGGAGACACTGGGAGATGGCGTGAGCGAGGTGAAGATCTCCCACAAGCTGCGCAGTCACCCGGTCTGCCTAAGCGCGGGAGGCGCGCTGTCATTCGAGATGGAAAAGTATCTGAATCAGGTCCAGCCGGACGGGAACGCCAAGGCTGACCGGATCCTGGAGCTGAATGCGGACCACCCGGTGTTTGGTAAGCTGGACATGCTGCGCGAGACCGACAAGGACGCGGCGGCCCGCTGCGCAAAGATCCTCTACCACCAGGCCGAGCTTATGGCGGGGCTGACCATCGAGGATCCCGCGGCATACTCCGAGCTTGTGTTTGAGCTGATGGGGTAAGATATAGGCAAAGCGCCCCCGAGCTGTTAAGGCTCGGGGGCGTTTTGCCTGTCAAATTAGCCGTCTTTCTTGATTTGTTCCACCAGCTCGGCGACCACGCGGTCCGCGTCGTCGTAAGGGACCTGGCAGGTGCCCACTTGGGGGTGGCCGCCTCCGCCGTAGCCCAGCAGCAGCTTGCCCACATTGGTCTTTGAGGTGCGGTTCAGGATGCTGTGCCCCACGGCGATGGGGCAGTTTTGCTTGCCACGGCCGTCTACGATCCACAGCGAGATGTTCTGCTCCGGGTACAGGCTGTAGACCAAAAAGCGGTTGCCGGTGTAGATCGTCTCCACGCCGCGCAGGTCTGAGATGATCACGTTACTGTCCACCTTGGTGTGCTTCTTCACCATCTCGCGGAACAGCGCGTCCTGCTCGAAGTACAGCTCCACCCGTTCCTTTACGTCGGGGTTGACCAGGATCTCATCGATTTTCTGCACACGGCAGGCGTCGATCAGGTTTTCCATCAGCTCGTAGTTGCTGATGCGGAAGCTGCGAAAGCGTCCCAGACCGGTCCGGGGGTCCATCACAAAGCCCAGCAGCACCCAGCCGGTGGGGTTCAGGATTTCGTCGATGGTCAGCTTGGCGGAGTCCACCTTGTCCACGGCGACCACCATGTCCTCAAAGTGGGGGAGCTTTTCCTTTCCACCGTAATAATCATAGATCACGCGCGCGGCGCTGTCCGCCAGGCGGCTTTCGCCTTCAAACTCCGCGGCCTTGCCCAGGCGCTCGGATTCACTTGAGTGGTGGTCGAACCACAGCTTGCAGCCGGGGACATAGGGCACGTTTGCGAGCACGTCGTTGTCGGTTACCTCCACAATACCGTCCTGCATGTCCTTGGGGTGGACAAATTTCCAGGAGTCAATGACGCCGAGCTCCTTTAAAAGTGCTCCACAGGCCAAGCCGTCGAAGTCCGATCTGGTCAATAAGCGCATAGAAAACCCTCCTGTTTATATCGCTAAAAGTTTATGAGGTTATATTACCACATCGGTCCTGGAATTACCAGCGCCATTTTTTCGTTAACGGCGAAAAACAAGACCCGGAAAGTACGAAAACGCGCAGCTTTGCACCATATTCCTTCAATTAGCATACACTGGCGTACCGGCTGCATCCGAAAGGCGCCGCCGATGCCAAAAAGGGGGATATGCATATGAGTCTGAGTGAGATCACATACAATCGCGCCAAGGCAGTGGAGTACGCCCGGCGATGGGCGCTGGGGAGAAATCCACGGTATTACAATTTTACAGGAAACCTTGGCGGGGACTGCGCCAACTTTGCCTCCCAGTGTATTTACGCGGGGGTCGGCATCATGAACTATAAGCCCTTGTACGGCTGGTATTACAATTCCCCGAATGACCGAACCCCCTCCTGGTCGGGCGTGAAATATCTGTACAACTTCCTGACCGGAAACAAGGGGATCGGCCCCTACGCAACGGAAACCGATATTGCGTCCATACAGCCCGGGGACATCATACAGCTGGCGATTTACCTGCCGGAATACCATCACACGCTGGTAGTGCTGGAGGCCGGGGAGACGCCCGCGCCGGACAACATCCTAATCGCCTGCCACTCCTACGACAGCATCGACCGCCCGCTGGACACCTATGACTACAAACAGATCCGCTTTCTGCACATTGAGGGTGCGCGCAGGTGAGTGCATTGTAAAACCTGCCTTTTCGTGGTATACTTGTTGCGCTGTGGATTAAAACTAAAGGAGCCAGAAAATAATGAATGTTTGGCACGACATTGCGCAGAGCCGTATAAAACCGGATGATTTTCTTACAGTGATCGAGATCGAAAAGGGCAGCAAAAAGAAATATGAGTTGGACAAGGAAAGCGGCATGATAATCCTGGACCGCATATTGTATACCTCCACCCATTACCCTGCAAATTACGGCTTTATTCCGCGTACATATGCAGACGACGGAGATCCCCTGGATGTGCTGGTGCTCTGCTCCGAGCCCATTGAGCCGCTGGTGCTGGTCAGGGCCTACCCGATTGGCGTGATCACAATGATCGACAACGGCCGCAACGACGAAAAGATCATCGCCATCCCTTTCGAGGACCCCACCTACAACGGCTACCGCAGCATAGACGCGCTGCCCGGTCACATCTTTTCCGAAATGGAGCACTTTTTCCGCGTTTACAAGGAGCTGGAAAACAAGGAGACTGCCGTAAACGAGGTCAAGGGGCAGAAAGAAGCGGTGGAAATTGTGCAGAAAGCCATCGAGAGCTACCAGGAGTTGTACGGGGACAAGGTGGAGCAGGACTAAGCAAAGAGCGGACAAGGGCGCGGCGGAAAAATAGGGGTGTACCTGCGCGGCGCACCGGTTCTATTTCCCTGTGTGCAAGCATAAACTATACATGGGGAGGTGACGGATTTGTTATGCCGTATTACCGATTTGCGCTATAAGGAAGTTGTAAACGTTCGTGACGGCTGTGCCCTGGGCTGTGTATCCGACATTGAGGTGGACACGGTGACCGCAAAGGTGATATCGCTGATCATCTACGGCAAATGCAGGCTGTTCGGGCTTTTCTTCCGCGAGGAGGACATCATCATCAAATGGTGCGACATCGAGGTCATCGGCGAGGATACCATCCTTGTCAACATGAGCCCCGAGCTGCGGGAGCAAAGGGCAAAAAAAACCGGGTTCCGTATATTTGGATGAGTGAGGCCCCGGTGCAGGGGTCCTTTCCGCGCCTGAATGCGCCTTTGACGAGCAAAAACAAAAATCCTCTGGATGCGGCCATCGCATCCGGAGGATTCTGCGTTCCAGCTTATTTCTTGGCAAGCGGGCCGTTGGAGATCAGAATATCTCCGCCGGCGGAGGTGTAGAAATGCACGTAGCCGTTTGCATCCACAGAGTAGCTGGGCTTCTGAATCTGGTTGTATTTGTTGGAGGCCTTGTCGTAGCTGTAGAAATACAGGGAGCTGGTGTTAAAGCCCGACAGGCTCACCTTGGCGGCGATCTTCACCGACATGCCGTAGCTGCCCTGCTGTGCCAGGGAAACCACCGAGATCTGATTCTTAAAGAATTTCTCGAAGCGGGTTTTGGTGGCGCTGGTGTGGGCACTGTCCACATAGACACCCAGCTGCGTGTCGGAGGTCAGGGTTGCAAGGGCAGGGTTGACGGTGATACGGCCCGCCACCGATTTGCCATTCATGGTGTCCACAACCAGGCTGACCGCCAGGCCCTGTGCCGATCCGGGCATTGCTTTGAGCGCCGCAGAGGAGATGCTGCCGGCGTCGTTAATGCGGACAACGGCTGTTTTTGCGCCGCTGGCCTTGGCGGTGCTGGCCGCGGCAGTTGTCTTGGACTTTGCAACCTCCGTGGTGATGGCGGCGCCGGTGGCGGTGATGGTAGTACCGCTTTGGCTGTTGCCCTGGCTGCTGGAGGAGCTTTGGGTGCTGGAGGAGCTGCTCTCGATGCCGCCTCCCATATCAATCTTCTTCTTGGACAGGTAGTACTTGGTGGAAAGGCTGACCGCATTATCCGAGCTGCCCAGATATTTGCCGCTGGCGTTGTACACGTGGTAGCTGTCGTAGCCCTCAAGGTAGACGATGTTTCCGGTTCCGGTGATGTTCACGGTGCTGAGCACCACAACGGTGTCGATATCGGGGTATTTGTCCAGCACCTTCCCGTCATCGCTGGAGACATACTCCTTGGCGGTGGCGTAATACTTGCGGTCGGAATATACGCGGGTCTTGATCATGACGCCGCCGCCCAGGCCGATTTCAAGGTTGTTTATGTAGGCGGAGGGGACAAGTACCCTGCCTTTGGAAAGGTCCACATAATCGGTGCCGGAGCCCGCGGTTACGGTTTCGTTTTCAACGGTGCCTTCCAGAACCAGCTTGGATTCCTCCACGCGGTTGGAGCCAAAGGCAAGGTAGACGGATGTTTTGAAGTTCTTGCCGGTTACGCTTACAAAGTTGTCCACGAAAGTAACCTTGACATAAGCGGTCTTCTGGTTGTTGGTCACACTGAATGCCTTGGTATCGATCGTGACGCTTTGAATGGCACTGCTGTCCAGGGTGGTGGTCCTGACCTTGATGTTGGCGGAGTTCAGCTGCGATGTGCTGACAGGGTCGGTCTTCGCGCCGGCGGCGCCGTCGGACCAGCTGAACATATTGGCTGTGAGCGGGAACTCATACACGTTGCGGGTTCCTACCTGCACGCTGGAAAAATCATAGCTCGCGTTGGTGTCGATGGGGGCGGTAATTTCAGTAATCTTACCTGTGGGAGCCGCGGCGGCCATGGTGGCCATTCCCAGCATCATAGCGGCAGCCAGTATCAGGGATACAAGTTTCTTCATGATTCGTCTCTCCTTTATGGTTTTAGGGTTAAGGATTTTTCATGGGTATCTGTATTATACCGCGATCGTGCGCGAATGTCCAGTGAGGAATACCGGCTTTGCCGCCAAATGGACGCGGGGGAGGCAGGAAATCATCATATACAAATTCAGTGTGATTTCATTATTTTTGCAGAGAGCCCCTGCGGATCGTTGCATCCACAGGGGCTCTTTTGATGGCGGCGCTCAGGAGCGGGTGAGGCCCGTTTTCTCCAGTTGCATGGCCAGGCGGGCAAAGCAGACGATCAGCGCCACACTCACCGGTAGCTGCAGCAGGTTGTTGATCAGACGCACCGAGGTAAAGTATGTACTCGCCACCGAGCCGTACATAATCACATTCCACAGATAGCTCAACCCCAGGGTCACCAACAGCATGATCACGGTTCTGGCCAGCAGCACGCGCCAAATCCTCAGGGGCTTCCGATACAGGAAGCAGGCGTAAATAAAGTTGGAGACCATTTCGCTGATGGCGTAGCCGACAAAATATGGCCCGCCCGGCTTGGCGATGTAGGTCACCGTGTCGGACAGCAGGCCGAAAGCGATGCCCGCCCACGGCCCGTACAGCATGGACACGACAGCGCCGGACAGATAGGTGAAGCTGATCAAACGAAAGGTGGGAGTTATGTAAATGCTGAACTGGCTGAGCACGACGGAAAGCGCTGTCATCAGCGCGATCACGACCATGTTTCGCGTTTTGAAAACGCCCTCTAGGGAAAAGAAATTTTGCATAAAAATACCTCCATTCATGTAGTCATACGCATACCATGCAACATAAACGGAAGTGTTTTTCCATATTATGCAACAGCGGGATGCGAAAGCTGTACCGCTAAACCCAAGGGTCTATTCGTTCGACCGACAACTCCCCGTCCGGCCGACACTTGACGCACAACTTCCTACTCTATTGACTATCCATTATTATAGCATATTTTTCTGGAATGAAAAGAGGCAAAATAAAAAAGGCGGGGCTGCACAAGCACCCGCTTTCTCTTTCGCGCCAAGCAGAGAGCCTCGCCTGGCGGCGGGCGTATCTGCTAGAACAGGGCTTTTTTCATATCGCCTGTTCCCGCTTGCGCAGGATCAATGCCTCCTGCCGCTCCCGGGACAGCCGCATCAGGTGCTCAAAAAACGCTTGGGTGTCGTCGGCCAGGTCCGTCCCGGCCCGCTCCCGCACCTGAGCAATCACAACAGCCTCCCGGTCCCGGTTGAGCACGGGCAGGCCGCGTTCATATTTGTACTCCGCGATTTGCTCCACGATTTCCATGCGCCGCGCCAACAGGGTGATGAGCTGGCTGTCGATGTGGTCGATCTCACCGCGCAAGGTCTGTAAATCCAATGGGATTCCCTCCTTCCAGCAGCAGCTCCAGCAGGGCCAGCGCCACGGCGGACTCCACACAGGGCACCGCGCGTGGGACAATGCAGGGATCGTGCCGCCCCTTTCCGGTGATTGACGCGTTTTCGCCGGTCATATAGTCGACAGTGCGCTGCTCCTTCGCGATGGTGGGGGTAGGCTTGAAAGCGGCCCGCATCAGAAGCGGCATGCCGCTGGTAATACCGCCCAGAACACCGCCGTGGCGGTTGGTTTCGCAGAGGATGCGCCCATTTTCGGCTCGCATGGGATCGTTGTTCTCGCTGCCGCGCAGGGCGGCGCTGGCAAAGCCGTCGCCGAATTC
>Ga0153945_1000128_pt1 | contig 23240 bp, 25 predicted proteins | sample TSNJ029MetaG_FD_104720 | JGI IMG/M metagenome (GOLD analysis project Ga0153945, IMG submission 104720) | Attine ant fungus gardens microbial communities from New Jersey, USA - TSNJ029 MetaG | ecosystem: Host-associated > Fungi > Mycelium > Unclassified | place: USA: New Jersey, Wharton State...
CGAAGCAAGAAGGCTGGGGGAAGAAGCTGGAACAAAACTTCTGATTCCAATGATGTTGATGCTGCTGATCGTTCTGGTTATTCTAATGGTACCTGCTTTCCTGAGCTTTTGAAGGCAGCGTCATAATTTTACCGCTTGACTGAAAGGAGGTGAGTAAGTATGAACCATGTAAGAGCTTTTCTGCAGGAAGAAGATGGTATTGGTGTAGTGGAAGTAATTTTGATTCTCGTAGGTATATTTACTATCTAATATGAGCCAGTATTATGTGATTTGTATAAGATTTAGGCTGATTTTATAACAGGAAACATATTAAGAGAAAAAGTGTGTATACAGTAGGGAGGAAAATAAGATATGAAGTGTATAAGAATAGGTTATTATAATGTAACGTTTGATTTAATTGTTAAAGCTGAAAATGATATATTTGTTATTGAGTATTTAACTAAGCAAATTGATGAAGGAAAGATCTTTCGGATGCAAGACATTTCTAGGTGGTGTGATAGTCATAACATTGATTTCAAAACAAGTTTTTCTTATAGAAAAGAAATTCCTTTGAAAGCTAACCTATGGAATCTATATTCATATTTAAGGTTCAGCTTAACAAATAACAGATAAACGAAAATTACAAGGCAAAAGTACAGCATGATTTATACAGCGGGTAAGTAGGAACAAAGACAAAGCAAAAGGAGGATACAACAATGACAACAGACAGAGAAATTATTGGTATTGATCACGGGAATCGGAACATTAAAAGTTATCGGCATATTTTTTCAGCTTCAATAGCATCGCTGCCATCAAGACCGGACAATCTGGAAAATGTCCTGGAGTTCCAGGACCAGTTTTACCTCATAGGTGGGCAGAGTCCGATACTGGAAACCGTTGATAAGACAGAAAACATGGACTATTACCTCATGACACTGGCAGCGCTGGCAAAAGAACTCAAATCTCGGGAAAAAAGGCAGGCTGCGGTCTGCATCGGGGCAGCCCTGCCACCACGAAGGTTCGGGGAGCAAAGTAAAGGGTTCCGGGAATATTTATCACAGCACACAAAACTTTTCTTCCGCTATGAAGGGATATCCTATCAGGTGGCGGTGGAAAACGTATACGTCTTTATGCAGGGGCATGTGGTCATACATAGCATCCGGGAGTTATGTGAAGGCTTCTGTTTACTTGTAGATATCGGCGGCGGAACCGTGGATCTGGTCGGAATCGAAGATGGGCTGCCGAACGGCTTTTACCAGATTGATTCGCGTGCCACCCTGTACTGCATCCAGAAGGCTGCGGAGGAAGCCGTTGCCAGGATGGGGAAAAACGTGCCGGCATACATTATTGAGTCGTTTATGAGGAACGGGACCTATGACTGCCCGGAAAAATATGAAGCACTCATTAAGGATTCCCTTGCCGGATATGCAAAAGAGATATATACGATGATCTTAGGGCATGGCTATAATGAGGAACTGACCAGGATGGTCTTCATGGGCGGCGGGGCCTCGATCATCAAGCATTTTGGGAACAATGAAAACAAGAGGGTGCAGTTTATCCCTGACATCAGGGCAAATGCAAAGGGCTGCGAGGAAGCCATCAAGAGCATACTGCGTGCGAAAAGCAGGCGGAAACCGGCATAGGAGGTATGGTATCCATGGATAAAGAAGTGCATCTGTGTACGGTCAGACTGTATCAGAACCGGCCGCTCCATCAGCAGGCATATGGTTGCTTGATGCGGTATAATAAGGACTTGTTCAAATCCTATAACGATTTTATAGCGGAGGCCATTGTTTACTTTAGCAGGCATTTGAAAGAAGAGCAGGAAAAAGCCGCATTGGAAGACAGGAACGCTTATTTAAGTGATAAGGATAATCCGGTGTTTGGCGTCATGAGGGAGATCATGGAAGAAGTCCTTGACGGTAAACTGGATGAATTGTATGATAGGATGAAAGAGATAGAGGGAAAAAGTACCAATGATACAATGAAAGATACAATGGCAGAAACAGATATATGTACAGATAGGGACGAAAAGTTTGCAGATTTTTACAGCGCATTAGAGTAAGGAGGATATGGACATGGAAATATTAAAATCGATTTTAGGATTTATAGGGGGCTTGCTGCTGGCAATAGGAAAACTGGGATGGTTTTTGGTAAAATCGGTATTTTCCTTGTTTTTAATAGTCTTACAGTTGGTATTGGTCATCCTCCATGTCGGTTCGGATTAACGCAGCGGAAGGAGGATTTATGCATCGGATACGGGACAAGCCGCAGCCTGCATAAACCATACAAAATCAAATATTGGATTCCCATAGCGGATTTGTGTGGTTCATGCGGCTGTGGGAGATAAGGCAGGCTAAAATGGTCTGTCTTTTTTAATATCAAAAAATAAAAAAGGAGCGTTATAATGAAAAAGAAAATAACAAAACGTTTGATTGCGGGAGCACTGGCTGTATTGGTCGGATGCTCTTCTTTTTTACAGGGAATGGCTGGCATAACCGCATATGCGGCAGGAGCAGTTACAGAAGCCGGGGAGGTACAGGCTGAAACGGCGGTGGAAAAAGCAGAGGATCAACTCCCTATGCTGGAAGAGATTATTGGACAGCTGGATGCAGATGAAATTGTGACGGCAGAAGATTATACACTCACTCTGGGAGAGGTGTTTGATGCTGCATGTGATTACACAGGCCTGTCCTTTGAGGATACAAAGGTCAAGGTTACATACAGGCGTGCCGAAAGTGCAGACGGACAGTCGTATGATTACAACACCGCAGGTACTTACCAGGCAGTTTACAGCGTGGAGCCGGTAAGTGGGAATTCATCGTATCAGATCACACGCAATATCATTGTCGGCGTGAAAGAACCGGAAACGCAGCCGGATGGCAGTCAGGGCGGTACAGATGATGAAAGCTCCCCAGAGGATGGTGATGCTGATGCGGAGCCGGAAATAAAGGAGCAGCTTCTGAATGAACCTGAAATGCCCGAAAATGCGGAAGGAACCGTGGATGTTAATGATGAGGATAATGGTATCTTTTTATCCGTTGTACCGGCATCAGCCACGCTTTCAAGAGCGGTGGCGACGTTGGTGAAAGGGGAGAGCATTGCATATCCCGCAAGCCTGGGGAATTATTCCACGCATTATTTTACGGTCAATGGGAAAGTGGCGTACTGCCTGGAGTCGTCAAAAGCGGCACCGCCGAGCAGTTCCTATGTGGCGTCTGAATATGAAAGCAACTTAAACCTGCAGAAAATATTATACTATGGCTATGGCGGGCCGGGAGACATTACGGGCAGTTATATGCCGGGCTTTTCATGGCAGACCAAGTACGTGTTTACCCATGTTGCGGCATCTTATAGCTATATTGGGACATCCGGATTCTATGGCTGCACAATGGAAAGCGTAAAAGCCTGCGGGCTGTGGGATTTTATCCAATACATTTACAGCCTGGATGCGCCGCCGACGGCAGAAATCTCTCTGTCCCCAACATCAGTAGAAGCGTATGAGAGTGGTGATCAGCAGAGGACGGAGAAGTTCAAATTAACAGGGGATTCCGGGAACTATATCACGGTATACTTACCGGACAATGTAACATACCACAGCGGAGATACTGAAAAAAGCGGCGGGAGTGTGAAAATCTACGGTGGAACAAGTTTTTATTTCACCGCACCGAAGACAGTCACCGGCACATGGTCAAGCGGGACGTTAAATGGACAGATGGCAACCCAGTGGAAAACCATGGTGCTGTCAACAAGCGGTGATGTACAGGACGTTGGCTACGGGGCATTTTTTGACGAGCCGCATTCCTCTGTCAGTTTTAAAGTCAAGTGGATGGATCTTGCCAAAGTCAAAGTGATCAAGCAGGATACAGAAAGCAGCGTGAAGCTTGCAGGGGCAGTGTTCGGCATTTATTCCGATAAGGCCTGCACAAACCTGATTACAAAGATGCCAGCAACCGACAGCAGCGGAGCTGCCGAGGTCGAAATCCCCAAAACGCAGGATACGGTATATTTAAAGGAGATTTCCGTCCCGATTGGTTATAAGATTGACACATCTGCATATAATGTCAACCTGGTTGCGGGGAAAAGCACTACGGTAACGGTTGGCAACCATGAGCAGAAAGGCAGGATAACTGTCCGTAAACAGGGTGAGGAGCTGGTAAAGGTCCAAGGGGATAAAGTGAACCAGGAATTTATCTACGAAAATACGGCTTATGCAGAGGCGAATTACAAAGTCTATGCGGCAGAAACCATTTACAGCCAGGACCAGAAAACGAAAATACATGAGTCTGGTGATCTAGTCGCAGAACTGATAACCGGCGCTGACGGCAGTGCCACGACCGGGGACTTATATCTTGGAAAGTACCGTGTGGTTGAGGAAAAGGCACCGGCAAACCTGGTCATTGGAAAATCAGAAGCGGACAGGACCCACTATGTCACGTTATCCTATGCGGGACAAACAGTGGAGATTGCAAGGGGTGAGACAACTTATCATAACGAACGGCCAAGTGTGGAAGTAAAAGCGATTAAGAAGTCCGTGAAGGACGGCGTAACACTGGAGGGCGCAGTGTTTGGCTTGTTTGCCGGTTCCGATATCAAAAAAGCGGATGGGACGGTGCTTGTAAGCAAAGGCACCCAGATCAGCCAGGCGATTTCTGGTGCAGATGGCATTGCATCTTTTGTAACGGATATGCCAATTGGCTATACCTACTACATTAAGGAACTCACGGCTCCGGAATTTTACTACATGTCAAATGAGGTTTTTACATTCCAGTATACCTATGCGGATGATACCACTTATACCTATGCCTTTGAAGGCGCATTCCAGAACGAGGAAGTGCGCGGCGAGGTACATATCAATAAGATCGACATTGATGCACAGGATTTTATCAGCCAGGGGGATGCAAGCCTTTCCGGTGCAAAATACGGCCTCTACGCCGCAGAGGATATTCAGTATCCGAACCAAAAATCAGGACTGGTGCATAAGAAGGATGAACTGGTAACCCAGGGAGTGATCTCAAAGGAGGGAACCCTGGACTTCACGGATTTATACCTGGGGAATTATTATGTCAAGGAAATCGAAGCAGGTAAGGGCTATCTTGTGGATGAGACCAGTTACCCGGTAAAGGTAAACTATGAAGGGCAGGAAGTGAAGATCGTACACCGCTATGTAACGGTCAAAGAAACAGTTAAGAAGCAGGCATTCCAGCTGATCAAAATCAGTGAGGATGGGGAACAGACAGAAACAGACCTTGTGGAAGGAGCAGGCTTTAAGATTTATCTGATCAGCAGCCTTTCCGGGATTTGTGATGGCACGCTTAAGCCTGCCGATGGGAAAGCGTTTACGGCGGCAGATTTCATTGGCTACGATTACAGCAGGGAAGAGACCGCATGGTATTACGAAAATGGCAAGAAGATCAACGTTCCGGAGTTATTGACGGATGCAAAGGGTTATTTACTGTCACCAGAGCTGCCCTACGGAACTTATGTCGTTTTTGAAAGCGCCACACCAGACAACCTGCAGACCGTGAATCCGTTCATTGTCACAATCTCTAATGACAGCCGGGAACCACAGGCCTGGAGGGTATTTGACGACCGGCCCTTCCAGTTCTATTTCAAGATTATCAAGAAGGATGCCCAGACACAGCAGGCAGTATTAAATAATAGCGCTTCCTATAAAATTTTTGATGTGGAAGCGGATGCGTATGTGGAAATGATCGTGCGTTATCCCAAATATGAGAAGATTTCCGTGTTTGAAACCAATGAGGAAGGTTATCTGATCACACCGGAACAGTTGAAGGCAGGGACCTATAGGATAGAGGAAGTGCAGGCACCTGATTCCTATGTGCAGCCGGGATATGAAATGGCATTGGAACTGGATGACGTGGAGATCCCGCTGAATCAGACCGTTACCGGCGGTGAATATCATGATGCGGCAAAAGCAGGTATCGTAGTTACGGTAGATTCCAACACGGCACATCAGGTGGAAGAGGAAACCGGTAAAACCATCATCCTTGTGGAACAGCGTAATGATGAAGCAGTCGGCAGCTTAAAACTCACGAAACGGGGTGAAAAACTGGCGGCCGTCCAGGCACAGGAAGAGAAGCTGACCGCAAAACTTAAAAATGTATTTGCCGGAATCGTCAATCAGATTTCGCATTTTCTTTTTGATAAAGATGCGGTGTCAGCAGTCACCGGATATACGTTCGATTATGAAACCGGAGGCATGGAAGGTGCAAGGTTTAATGTATATGCAAAGGAAACCATTTATACACCGGATAGACAAACCGATGAGGCAGGAAACCGGATTGTCAGATTTGAAAAGGATCAGCTGGTTGAAACATTAGTGACGGATGAGAACGGAGAAGCCGTCCTGAACAATCTTCCGATTGGAAGCTATTATCTGGAAGAGACAAAAGCTGGTGCTAACTGCGTGCTTGATACGGAGATCAAGGAGTTTGAAATTACTTATCATGGGCAGGAGACAGCGGTGGATTATGTCACGATGGATTTAACCAATGAACGGCAGAAAATTGAAATTGAGATTCTGAAAAGTGACGCTGAAACAAAGAAAGCCATTGAGGGGGTGCAGTTCGCTTTGTTCAATGAGACGGAGATTACGGATGCAAGGGGTGAAGTTTTGCTTGCGGCGGATACGCTGATTGAGCTTGCGGTTACGGATCAAGATGGAAAAGTTGTCTTCAAATCCGATCTGCCCCATGGGAAATATTATGCTGTGGAAGTTAAGCAGCAGGCCGGATATCTGCCATATGAAGAGACCATTCGTTTCGATGCTGCATACAGGGATTCCTTTAAGACAGTAATCAGGCTGAGCAGCGAAGTGGAAAACCAGCCGACGGTTACAGAGTTCACCAAGGTGGATCTTACGGATGAAGCAGAGATTGAAGGTGCGACGCTGCAGGTTATCAAAGACGGCAAAATCATTGAGGAATGGGTATCTGGGAAAGAGCCGCATATCATTTATGCCCTGGAGCCGGGAGATTACATTCTGCATGAGGAATTAGCGTCAGAAGGATATTTAGTGGCATCTGATGTCAGCTTTACAGTAGAAGAGACAGGAAAAGTCCAGCAGGTTATGATGAAAGATAAGCGTGCCGCAGGCCGGCTTGTGATCCTGAAAACAGATGCCGATACCAAAGAATCTTTAGAAGGCGTAGAATTTACGCTGACAAAAAAAGAAAGCGGTGAAGAGGTTGGAAAGCTTATCACTGACAAAGAGGGCAGGGCAGAAAGTGGATTGTTGCCGATAGGAACCTTTGAAAACGGTACATTCAAAGAAAAGACCGTGTATGTGCTGACAGAAACGAAAGGACTGGAGGGTTATGACAAAAATGAGGAAACTTATGAAATCATTTTTGAATATAAAGATGGGAATACGCCGGTCATAGAAGTGATTCAGGAGATTACAAACCAAAAGACGAAAGCTAATGAAACGAACTCCAATGCACCAAAAACCGGAGATTCATCTGATATCCTGTCTGCCGTAGCAGCATTGGTTATCGCCGGTGGAACCAGTGTATATTTGGGTCTGCGAATGGCAAAGAGAAGAAAAAAGAAAAGCATATAATTTGTTACTATTAAAGAGGGCGGCTGGACAGCTGCCCTTAATTTATAAGGAGATAATGATGGCATTAAGTCTATTTGAGATTTACAGCCGGGAGGGACAGGTTTATGAAGATTGGGGTTATTGATGCGGAACTGCTGTTTCACAAATCCCACTGCTTTCCCAATCTTGCATGCATGAAAATAGCAGGATATTGGAAGGCGCATGGGCATGATGTAAAGCTGCTGGACTCCTATGAGGAAGTGCATGGCTGTGCTCAGGTGTATATCTCTAAGGTATTTACGGATACTGCCATCCCGGAGGAGGTTCTTAGGCTGCCCAATGTAAGGTATGGGGGAACAGGCTTTTTCTATGACAAAGCACCGAAACTCCCGGAGGGAATCGAACATCATATGCCGGATTATGCATTATATGAAGCGTGGCTGGAAGCCTGGAAAGCTGCCGGGGGAAAAAAAGTAAAATATCAGTTTTACCGTGATTATTCCATTGGATTTCTGACACGGGGCTGTTTCAGGGGCTGTCCTTTCTGCGTGAATAAGGACAGCAGGGCAGCCTTACCGGCAAGTCCGCTGTCAGAGTTTTTAAGCACGGAAAGGAAAAAGATATGCCTTCTGGATGATAATTTTCTTGCCTGCAAGGACTGGGAACGGTTGCTTGATGAATTGGCAGAAGTCCAAAAACCGGTACAATTCCGGCAGGGACTGGATTTACGCATGATGACCAGAAGGCAGATGATAAAACTGTTTGGGGAATGTAAACTGGATGGCAATGTCATTTTCGCTTTCGATGATATCCGGGATAGGGATATCATTGAGAGAAAATTACGCTTATTATATGAGACCGTGCCCATCAAAAAGAAGGAATTGAAATTGTATGTACTCTGCGGCTTTGACCGGAACAACCGGTGGAATCGTTCCTTCTGGATTTGGGATCTATATGAGACCTTGGAGCGCATACGGCTTTTAATGAAATACGGATGTTTACCCTACATCATGCGGTTTGAGAGGTACCGGGAGTCAGAATACCGGGGGATGTATATCACCATCAGCCGGTGGTGTAACCAGCCGGCGCAATTTTCCAAGAAAAGCCTGTGGGAATTCTGCGAGAGCGAAGGGGAGAAAAGCTCATCCTACCGGTATCTGCATGCCTTTGAAAAAGAGTATCCGGAGTTTGCTCCGTATTTTGACATGCGGTGGGAGGATGAAAACAGGATGGGATAAACAATAAAGGGGGTGACAGGCATGGCGGCATTTACAGAGGAAGAGTATGCAATCGCCAAATCCGTGGACTTAGTACGTCTGGCGGAGGAAATGGGCTATCAGACCAAAAGGGTTGGGAGTAAATATTCCCTGAAATCCATGGATTCCGTCATCATCTTTGACCGACGGACCTGGTACCGGTACAGTGAAAGCGTTGGCGGCAGCCAGATTGATTTTTTAATGTATTTTTCCGGCATGGAGTTTAAGGAAGCGGTCAATTTTCTGCTGGAACATGAAGGATACCATAAAGGGGAAGAAATCACGGAGGAATGGAAGGAAAAATTAGAAAGGCGGCGAAAGGCGGAAGTTAGGGAAATACTGGAAAAGCGGGCATTTGTCCTTCCTGATCAGGCATTGGATTCCCGGTGTATGTATGCCTATCTGATGAAAACAAGGGGGCTGTCAAAGCAGGTCGTTGACTATTTTGTCAGGCAGGGGCTTATTTATGAAAGTGCGCCTTACCGGAACATTGTATTTCTGGGGAAGGACAAGGATGGTGAAGTGAGGTTTGCTAGCCAGAGGGGGACTATGGACAGGTTTGGCAAAAGCTATAAGGGAGATGTCCCCGGGAACGATAAGAACTACGGCTTCAATATCATCCATGAAGCCAGCAGTGAGCTGTGTGTGTGTGAGGCCGCCATTGATACGATGTCCTACGTGGATTATTACCAGGATTACCATTCTAACATGCTGGCCCTTGGCATGGTCAGTGATGGTCCGCTTGAAAGGCTGCTTAAAGAGCGGCCCCATATAAGGCATATCCGGTTCTGCCTGGATAATGACAAGGCTGGGCGTAAGGCGGCATTTAAGCTGCTCAGGAAGTATGCGGCGGCAGGATATGACGTGGATTACCGGCTCCCGCCTATCGGGAAAGATTACAGTGAATTTTTGGCCTGTATGAAAAGCCTTGTGGAGATAAGAAAGCAGATCGGCCATCGTGGAGAGCGCCATCATCAGAAAGCAGTGGATGAAGAAATAGCTGTTTCTACAAATCTGCAGAAGAAAATTTTTCTTTACAGCCCGGCACTGCCGGAAACTGAAAAAATGAAGCAGGAACCGGCACTGCTCAGGAGATAGGAGGTTTGGAAGCAGGATGCGTAACAGACATCAATATTCCCACAAGGAGCTTTTAAGGGAAAAACAGCAGCTAGATGAATTTGAAGAATTATTAGTGCATGTGAAAGGTGAAATCCAAAGAAGGAAACTTCATGGAAAGAAGAAAAGAGCATATATAGAGCGGATCAGCATGGTTTATGCCAAGAAGATCCTGCCGGTATGCCCTGTTCATAGATTTGTTTCTATTGTTCTAAATAAATAAGGGATTTGGAGTAGGAAATAGATTTTGAAGCATGTGTGAAAAAGGAAGGCAGTTTAGTTATGATACCTGTGTGAAATTAAATGAAAAGAATGGAGAGGATTTTATATATGGATTACGAATTATTTAAAGACGAAATAGCAGCGGCAATAAAAGAAGCGGTAGAAAGGGAGTTAGGAGGAGAAGTAAAGATAGGAAGAACCCCAAAGAATAGCATTATGATGGATTCCCTGAACTATGTTCCGGAAGGGGCATCTGTTGGTGTCGTCGTATATCAGCAGAATCTTTATGAACAATATCTGGCTGGAGAAGACATCGCAGGAATTGCAGCGGACCATATACAGCTTTTTAAAGAAAAGGTGAAGGAATGGGGAAAAATAGAAATTATGGCAAACGAGAAGATTAAGCTTGAAAATGTCTATCCGACCTTGGTACCGCGCCAGGGAAACGAGGCATATCTGGAAAATATCCCGTATATTCCGTTTGAAGATTTAGCAATCACATTTCGGATATCTGTAGATGAAATAGGGGGAACAATGTTAGTGAATGACCAAATGTTAGACCGGCTTGCAGTCAGCGTGGAGGAATTAAAAGAAGCAGCGCTTCAGGGTGCGGTATTTACGGAAAGCATATTACTGATGGACATGAAAGAGTGTATAAACTCCATGATGTCTGATGATTATGAACCATCGGAAGATATCAGCAATGTAAAAGACTCGGATTTCCCAATGATTATCATTTCCAACAAAAACAAAACTTATGGAGCCGGATCCATATTAAGCAGTGATGCCATGGAAAAAGTTTCCCAGGCGCTGGAAGATGATTTTTATATCCTACCATCCAGTGTTCATGAATGCATTGCAACCCCGGCACAGGATCGTTCAAGGGAAGATGAGCTTCGAGACATGGTTCGTGAGATTAATAAAACGCAGGTGCTTCCGGAAGAAGTGCTTTCCAATCAGGTATATTTTTATGACAGCAGGGAGCGCACACTGTGCATGATCCCGGAAGACAGAACCCTACAGCCTCCGTTGCCTGCTAAGGATATGCCGAAGAGATAGGGTATTGAGTATACGCTAAAAAAGACGAGCCTACAGGATAGATATGCCGGCTCCTTTAGAAAAAATACAAGAGGTGTAAATTGTTGCGTGGCCAGTGCAGGGATTAGATTATTAAATTAAACTTTGGAGTAAGAATTTACTGAAAAATGATTGATGGAGGGAAAAATGAAGAAAAGAATAATAGCAATTTCACTTATATTAGTGATTATTTTCACAGTCACCGGCTGCGATTTGGAAGAAAGCGGTGTAACACTGGAAAATGAAACAATTGGAATCATTGGAAATGATGCTGTAATCGAAACACAAGAAAAAGAAATGACGGACATTAAAACGAATCACACGATTAAATTTAATGGCTTAAGCCTGGTATTTAAACCCACATATTCAATCGAAAAATTAAGAGCCGAGAACTGGTTATTTACGCAATCGTCATCTATAAACCTGTCCCTTGGTGTAGGGAAGCTCCCAGAAGGTATTGATGTCATGGTGTCGCAGGTGTATGGGGATATATCATTGTTGTCCAAGTATGCAAAATACAATGGTATCCGGCAGGACAGCATAAATATTGATTATCATTCACTGCCAACTGGCGGAGTGTCTATAAGGGAATCCGATGCATACATAATGCCTTTTCAAGTGGAAGGGGTAGATAAAAGCGAAACCTTTTATTACATGTATAATGGCTATGGTTCATCTTCTTCATACCGAGTCACAGAATCCAAGATAGCGGAAAATATACAAGGGGCTGTCCTGAATGTTGTCTGGACTGTTTTAATAAGAGAAGATTCCACAGGCAGCTTATATATAAAAACCATAAATGACAGAGTGGGGATACCTTACAACCGGGCTATCGAAGAACAAATAGAAAGTGAGGAATGAAAATTGAATGATCGATGAAGATACTGGAAGATATGAATGCAGCTTAAGTAACAAGACGGATATGGACACGATGGGTTGTCGTGTATCTTAACAATAAATATATTGTAGCAGAGGGAAGGATTTTATGGATTACGAATTATTTAAAGACGAAATAGCAGCGACAATCAAAGAGGCGGCAGAAAGGGAGCTGGGCGGGGAAGTAAAGATAAGAAGAACCCCAAAGAATAACATCATGCTGGATTCACTAAACTATGTTCCGGAAGGGTCTTTTGTTGGTGTTACCATATATCAGAAGAATCTTTATGAACAATATCTGGCAGGAGAAGACATCTCTGGAATTGTAGCGGACAATATACAGCTTTTTAAAGAAGGAATAAGGGAATGCGGAAAAATAGAAGCTATGGTAAAAGAGAAGGTCAAGCTGGAAAATGTCTTTCCGGCTTTAATAGCGCGCCAGGGAAACGAGGAATATTTGAAGGATACCCCTTATATCCCATTTGAGGATTTAGCGATCACATTCCGGATAGCAACAGATGAAATGGGGGGAACCATGTTGGTGAAAGACCAGTTTCTTGATATGTTTGCAGTCAACATGGAGGAATTAAAGGAAGCGGCACTTCATAATGCAGTGTTTACGGAGGGCATTTCCGTGATGGATATAAATGAGTGCGCAAAATCCATCATGTTTGATGACTATGAACCATCAGAAGATATCAGCAATGCGAAGGACGCAGAGATTCCAATGGTTATCATTACTAACAAAAATAAAAATCATGGGGCCGGTTCCATATTAAGCAGTGATGTATTGGAAAGAGTTTCCCAGGCGCTGGAAGACGACCTGTATATCTTACCGTCCAGTATCCATGAATGCATTGCAATTCCGGTACAGGTCCGTTCCGAAGCGGAGCTTAGGGACATGGTACGTGAGATTAATGAAACGCAGGTGCTTCCGGAAGAAGTGCTTTCCGGACAGATATATTTTTATAACAGCAGGGAGCGCGCACTGAGCATGGTTCCGGAGGACAAAACCCTGCAGGCTTCGCTGCCGGCTGCAGATATACCGAAAAGATAGGGTATGTAAATAGCAGCGGTTTTTTATTTGGAAAGGAGGTGGTTCACTCTGGCATTATCCGGTTATGCGGCATGAGGAAGGGGTGTTTTTACAATCAACAGACAAGGGGATACTTCAACGTAGCTGTGGGTTCCATTATCGGGACACATATGGCGGGGCATCATCAGGCCCAGATCATTGAAAAAGCAGTGGGAGCCATCAGAGGGCGTTATAAAGACGGGAAAACAGTCCAGTGCCTGGAAACGAATAGCGGCATGCGAAGCTGCCATAGCCTGACAATGGTCACAAAGGATAATGTGATCCTGGTCAGGCAGAAAACGAAGAAGGGTTACGAGGAATGTGTGATAGGCGGTGTGGCTCGTGTATCTTACCCCAAAACATTGAAACGGGGAAGGGTACAGGTACATGGGGCAATCAGCCCTACGCTGCTGACATCCTGTGATATCTGCCGCCTGGAATCCTTGCTCCGTATCCGGCGCCTGACACCGTTGGAATGTTTCCGCTTAATGGGTTTTTCAGATGAAGATTTCCACAGGGCAAAAGAAGCCGGCGTCAGTGACAGCCAGCTGTATAAACAAACAGGCAATGCCATTGTTGTAGGTGTCCTGTTTCATATTTTTTTAGAACTATACAAGGCAATGCCCTATCTGTTTGAAGATGTGCAGTTGTCTTCTTTTTTTCGGGGATCGGTGCATTTGAAAAGGCATTCAAGCGCCTTGAAAAAGAAGTGAACCAGTAATATAGGCGGAGCCGGCAGCTGTAAGGAATAAGAGTCTGCATTGGCAGCCTCTGCCGGAGAAGATGTGCCAGAAAAGAAATATTTAAAATTCTCCGGGTCAGTATCCATGGCCCGGACTATCAACAGGCCCGGTAATGGGAAGATACATGGTTAAGGCGGCCACAGAATTGGCCGTTGATTATTTTAGAGGGGGTATATTGTGTTCAGACCATATAAAAAATTGGATATGCCATTCATCCAGGCAATCCATGACCAGAACTATAAAGATAACGGAGGGCTTCTTGCGAGCCCTTTTTATCATTCCGATAACGGTTATTACGTGCTTGAGGAACAAAACAAGGTGATTGCCTATGTAAACATAATGAAGGAATTACCGGAGCGTGTCACACTCCAAACGGACTGGGATACTCCACAGCAGATAGAGCTGCAGGGAATTTATATCAGGCAGGTGGCCACGGATATTTCATGGCAGGGCAGAGGCGCAGGAACCATGCTCTATCAGGGATTATTCAGGCTTTTCCCCGGGAAAGACTTTTATGCCCATGTCCGGGATAGCAATCAGCAGTCCATGCATTTTCATCAAAAGAATGCGTTTGCCCATGTTGGGCAGTTCTGTGCGGATGAGTTTTATGGGATCAGCAATTATAAGGCATTCTTGATGTGCCGGAAAACGGAAATTTAAAAGTGATTGCAGATGAGTGGAACTGTAGTCTGGGAAAATCTGATAGCAGAAGCAAAGAGCTGTAATCAGGAGCAAAAAAGAATTGATTGCAGGAATGAAGAATTGTAATCAGGAGCAGGAAAGAACGGATTGCAGAAACAGGGAATTGCCATCAGCAGAAAGAAAAACTGATTACAAAAGTGGGAAATTGACATCAATGGAGATGAGAACTGAAAGCAGAAAGCCCGGATTGCAGTCAGCCAGTTCATTTTTGCGGTGGAAAATTGCAGTCAGAAGAGAGAAACTGACAGCAGCTATTGAAAGAAATATTAATTTACTGATAGCAGAAATACGGTTTTGCTATCAGCTATCTACCTATTATATATAACATGGGGGTTTTAGGGGGCGTTGCCACCTAACAAGATGGATTTTGTACGGCAAAATCCGTATCTTGCAAAGGTCTGGGAACCAGACCGGACACGCTGGAGCGTGTATTAGCGGATAAAAGAAAAAAGAGAAAAGGAGCGTACATATGGAAAATGAAAGAAGAAACTAACAAAAGGCTGGAGGAGAGGATTATAGACGGCAGCTTAATTCAGGAAATTATCCCGGTCCTGCTGGATCCCCAGAATGAAGAACTGTGGAAAGACCGTCCCCACCTTCAATGGAATGGGCTGGTTGTTGTCTTTGAGGTTCCATTGAAAATAAGCTTGGAACCGGTTCATCTGACCGTAAGCCATCAGATGCTTGAGATATGGGACATCATGGAAGAGGAACTTTTTCAAAAAGTAGTGAATAACCGTGCTTTTTTAGATTCCATCATTATCCGTACATTAGATGAAAATCTAAAGCTGGATCATGGAATTGAATCTGGTTTCCCAAAACCGGAAAGTAAGCATGAAATGTATATTATCACTACAAAAGGCCACCATTATGGCGCCGGTGCTGTTTTAAATACCGATGCCATAGAAAGTCTGGCAGACAGGGTTGGTACTGATTTATATCTGCTTCCTGCCAGTGTGCATGAGTTTATGGCAGCCTCCTGTGAAGGCCATACGGCTGTTGAGATGAAAAACTTGTTGTATGAATTTAATCTTCTCGGAAATAAAGAAGAACAGTTATCGAACCATCTCTTTTTTTACGATTGGAAAAACAGGAGCATTGGGTTGGCAGTAGATAAAATTAAGGAACAGAAGACACGGACGCTCACCGGGGACGGGAAACAAGAACAGATCAGAGAGGGTAGGATAGAATCTGTTATGCCGGATGACTTTTTAACCGGAGAAAGGATTGAAACACCACGGGGGAATTTTTCTTTGACGACAATGACAAGGGAACAGATGGTGGCTGCCGGATATGGGTTTCATCACAGCTCGGATGATGGCAGATACCATATCGTGGGAAATGGAACACAGGCTTTCGCAATTGTAAATGAGGAAGCCCGTATTCTGGAACGAACTCAGGTAATTACCGATACAATCATGGCGCAGATTATAGAAATCCGTAACAGCGGGCTTACCAACATGCTGGATGCCTCTGCAGTACAACGGATTGCTTTCCAAAATGACCAGTTTGAACTCGTTGATCTGATCACGGAAGACAAGGGCGCCTATGTACAATTTATTTTTACCGGAGACCGGGGAGAAAGAAAACCGGCAGCAGAAAAGAAGCAGGATGGGAAAGCCAGATAGAACAGGAAAATAGTATTGTGGGGAGGATATAAGGACGGGAAATAAAAAAACGGTATACAAAAACTACCGGGCCCACCCAGGCAGCCGGAAGTACCTGATGGGGGGATTCTTATAGCTTTTCTGTTTATATGAAAAATGACATAGACAAAACTATAAAAACAGAAAAGCAAAGAGGGAATCAAATGGATAGTTTTATTAAGTGGATTGGCGGCAAACGGCTGCTGCGTAAGCGGATTCTGGAGGAATTCCCGGAGGAGGACAGCTATGACCGCTATATAGAGGTATTCGGGGGCGCAGGCTGGATATTGTTTGCGAAAGAGAAGCATGCGTCTTTGGAAGTCTATAATGATATGAATGGGAATCTGGTGAATTTATTCCGGTGTGTCAAGCACCATGAGAAGGCATTGGAGGAAGAGCTGAGATGGTGTCTGACTTCAAGGGAGCTTTTTCATGACGCATTGGCACAGGTGGATATCCGGGGAATGACTGATCTCCAGAGGGCGGCACGTTTTTATCTCATGATCAAATGCAGCTTTGGCGCCAAACTGACGGTGTTTACCGGAACCAGGGCAGTACTTGAGGAGCATAAGATAGCAGCGTCCCTTGAACGGGCGCATGAAAGGCTTCAAAGGATAGTGATTGAGAACAGGGACTTTGACAAGATTATCAAGGTTTATGACCGGGACAGGGCTTTGTTTTATTTGGATCCGCCCTACCACCAGACTGAGAAATATTACGACGTGCCTTTTGGAGAAGCGGACCATCTCCGATTAAAAGAGGCAGTAAAGGATATCAAGGGGAAGTTTGTCCTAAGTTATAACGATGATGCCTTTATCCGTGAATTGTATCAGGAATATCAGGTGATTCCAGTGGAGCGTAACAATAACATGTCACCGGGAAATCCCTTTAAGGAGTTGATTATAAAAAATTTCTGATGATGGAGAAGGGAGAAGATCCGGCCGCAGATAAAATATTGGAAAAATCGCAGGGAGAAAAAAACATGCTTACAATAGCAGCACCATCGAAACTGTAGTAAGGGGTGAAATTATAAAAGAGAGTTTAAAATGCAGAAAGGAAATCCGGCTGTCAGAAGCAGAACTGTTGGAACTGCAGCGGCAGGCGGAGGAAATGGGGGTAAAGGATTCCCAGTATCTGCGGATGCTTATTACCAATAAGCCCAGGGATTACCCGGCTATCCGGGAAGAGCTGTACCGCCTGAATAATGAAATCAACCATATTGGTGTGAATATCAACCAGGTTGTCCATAACAACAACAGTGGGTTGTATTCCCGAGAAGACAAGCACCGGCTGTATGTGATGATGAAGCAGCTAAAAAATTTAATACAGACGGTACTGGAAAAGCTATAGGTGGTTAAATGGCAATCAGCAGGATATTACATATGAAACAGGCAAAGTCCGGATATATGGCAAAGCACCTGGCGAATGCCCTGAAATACATCACGGATCCGGAAAAGACACAGGACGGACGGTACGTGGGGAGTGTCAATTGCGGTGCCCAGACAGCACTTGCCCAGATGATTGATACGAAACGGCACTACGGCAAGCTGGATAAGCGGCAGGGCTACCATATCATTATTTCCTTTGAAGAGACGGATGTATCTGCGGATATTGCCTATGAGATCATGGGAAAGTTTGCAAAGCAATACTTAGGGGGTGCGTATGAGGCAGTCTACGCAGTCCATGACGATACGGAGCATATGCATGCGCATCTGGTATTCAACAGCGTCCGCTGCAAGGACGGATATAAGTATGATTATAAAAAAGGGGATTGGGAGAAATATATCCAGCCGCTTGTCAACCGGTTATGTGAAGAATATCAGTTGGGGACACTGGATCTTGATAAAGTCCGGGAAAAAAGGAGCAGGGGACAGACAGGCCCGGAGGAAGGGGAAGTAGCCAGGGGAAAAGCACTATCGGAGCGGAACCGACGGATTAAGAAAGATGTGGATCGGGCAATACGGGAGGCAGATACCTACGAAGAATTTCAGGAACTGCTAAAGCATATGGGGTATGACCTGCGGGGGAAGAAGCATTTGGCAGTCCGGGAGACAGGGGCACAGCGCCACAGGCGTATCGATGACTTCGGTGAGGAATATACGGAAGAAATGCTGCGTTACCATATCGGGAGGCCGCCGGCGCCTGAAATACCCGGAACGGAAATAAGGGGGAAGGAGGCTGCATTGGTTTATGTCTTTGTCCCTTACCGGAACCGGCATTTAACCAGGCATCAAAGGGAGTGCTTCATACGGAAATACCGTGCTGGCAAAATCCATGAAAACCCGAAAATATGGAAATACAAAGCAAACCTTCAAATCTTGAGACAGCTGCAGGAAGAGTATCTGTTCCTTGTAGATTACGGTATTACAAGAAAAGACCAGCTGGAAGAGCGTCAAAGTATTTTAGATCAGAGTTTGTATGATATCGGAAAAGAGAGTAAGGCTTTCATGCTGGAAAAAAGCAGATACCAGTTGGTTTTAGATACATTAAAGGAGCTGCGCTCTGCCAGACCGGAAGCGGATCTATATACAGTGGAGGGATATCCCGAATTTGAAGCGGAGTACCGCCATTACCTGCAGTTGGAGGAGCAGATCCATCAGCTGGGATTCTCTGTGCCCCAGGCAGAAAAGACAGACCTGTATTTCCAAAATAAAAGCGAAGAAATTAAGGGACGGCGGAAGCGGGTTTTAAGGGAAAGGCGAATCACTGTCCGGCTGCATGAGAAGGTGTTTAGCAAAGGGCAGCAAGTGGAAATTGGAAACCGGCGGAAAAAGACCGGCAAAAGAAAGTAAAAACAAGGTTTCTGATGATGAAGAGGAGGTTTATATGGAATTAAATAAGATTATTTTAGTGACAGAGAACTGGAAAGGAACGGAAACTAACATGCTCCTGACGTTTGAGGATTACAAAGCCAGGATATTGTTACATGCATTTGAAATGCCGGATGCGATAGCAGATGCGGTAAGCGATCTGTATGAGAGTCTGGCAGACAAAGAGCACTGGGGAGAACTTTATTATGCTGCTAATAAATCGGTTTCTGCACGTTTCTGCAGTGGAGAAACACAGCTTAGGCAGTTTTTGATGGGAGACTTTAACGGCACCGGCCAAAAGGTTTTGCTGGATGAAGAAAGATGCAGTACGGCGTGTAAGGAGGCATTAAAGGCAATCGAAGTGGGGACGGATGGCAGAGGTGCAGGACTCCGGTATCGGTATGAGCCGGTGGAGAAGGATTTTTCCCAAGGGGAGGTACTGCACAACCTGAATGGTGATGACTACCGTGTAATTGAGAAATTGTCCGCAAGGAACCTGCTGCTGATGAAGGAGCGCAGCGGGGAGTTTATTGCTGCCATCGGTGTTGGCTTCTATATGAGATTTCCGAAAGGAGAACTGCCGGCAGCGGATAACAGGGTTTATGGCATCGAATGGGATCATGGGGTTTATTACGGCTCCATTCCATCGTACATAGACTTTCAGCGGATCCGTGAGGAATATGGCGAGAAACGGGAAGTCAAAACGCTGGCTGACTTTAGAATGGAGCAGTCTGAGAAGTTTTACATGCTCCGTAAGATTATGGACAGCCCTTTGATGGAGGAATCGGTCAAGGAAGCGGCAGAAAACAGCATGTATGAGATTTTTTCCACAGAAAAAGAAGACGTGTTCAGGGATAATTTAAGTGAAGGCAGGTATGACTGTTATTTTTCCGGAACATCAAAAGTCAGAAAGGCCAAGGTGAGATAGCCATGGCAGATATCCCGGGTGAAATAGTGGAAGAGGCGATGGATTTTTTTGAGAATAACAAGATATGATACAGGAGGGTTAATTGATGACATTAGAAGAAGAACGGTACCTTGAGGAATGCAGGCGGCGGATGAAGCCGGACCAGGCTGAGGCAGTAGCGGCTGCCATTCATTACGGCATCCCATTAGAAGAAATGCAAAAAATTGCACAGAAGAACTTAAACGGGGCACAGATGCAGCAGATCATATTTGCCGTCATGGAAAATGTAGGCGGTGAGGCACTTGATTTTCTGCTTGAACAGGGTGATCTTAACCACTACCAGTTAAAGGAGGTGTCCCTTGGATTTATCCATGGTTTATCCTTTGAACAGGTGAAGAGCTATGCAAGTAAAGGAACCAATGCCCACCAAATGAAAAAGATGCGCCTACAGCTGGAGGCTTCCCTGGCTAAGACAAGTAAAAAAGAAGACGGCATGGAAGAATATATGCAGGGGTTGATGAAGATCATGGAGGAATCCATTCAGCAGTTTAAAGAAAGCAATGAGCGCTTTGACGCATTGTCGATGTTAGTGAAGGAGCATGTAGTTGAGGAGAAAAATAATGAGATAAAGGATTTATACGAAAGCCTGCAGGGTAAGGATGAAATGATAAGGAAATTAAGACAGCGGCTGGAAGAAAAAGAGAAGGAAATCCGGGGGCTGAAAAACCATGAAGGGACGGAACAGACGGAGGAAATGGCGCAGGAGTCAATTGTTAAGCAAAGTACGGAGATTCCTGCCCGGCAGGATGGGAAAGAAAGCAGAAACAAGCGTCTGGCGAAGTGGATAGGGCTTGTGAAAAAAGACGATGGTATTTTAGGGCAGTTGCTGGGTGCCGAGCTTTCACCGGAACAGATGGAAGAGGTAAAAAAATGTGTGGAGCAGGGGCTTGATTACCAGGAAGTGACCCAGATCATAAAGGCTGGCGGGACACCGGAGAAAATGCAGAAGCTGCGGGAAATCATACTGCTGATGAAGGCAAGGAAGGCAGGTGCTTAATGTTTTATATAGAGAATGTGAGACAATGCATGGAGCTCATAAACAGCCTGGAGCAGAAAAGGCCCTGTTTTAGCCATGAGGAGAAACAGGATATTTACCGGATTGCCTTACATATGCTTTCTTATCAGGATGTAGAAAAACTGATTCTTCAGATGGCAGCGCCACAAGCTAGGGAAGGGGAGCAAAAAAGAATGATAAGACAATATCTTGTGAAAATGCCGGGGGATTTAAGCCCTACAGCCGTACAGATCCAGAATTACATTTTTCAGTTGCTGAATATGACCCGTGAGAAAGAGAAGGCAAACCATATGCTGGAGGCTCTGTTGAAAAGAAATGATATCCAATACAATCTGGATACTGCGATTGGACAGCTCGAGGCGGAGAGCAGATATAACCGCAGGGAGGTGAGAAAATGAGCGAAATACAGGATGTCGCCCAGATTGTCCGGGTGTCTTATGAAGGCGTGGAAATCTGTGCAAAACTGACAGGTGCAAGTTGGAAGTTTGTCAAAGAATTTTTTGCCTTACTGAAAAAATTGATTGACCAGGAAAAGCTTTCCGGTAAAACCGCCGTAAAAAAATTATTAAAGAATGGCGGTGATTTACAGGTACTTAAATTCCGGACAGAGGATTTAAAGACGGTCAAGAAATTAGCTGACAAGCATAAAATCCTGTATTCCATTTTACCGGATATCAATAAAAAGGACGGTATGAGTGAAATTTTGTTCCATAGCCAGGCGGCACCGCGCATGCAGGTCATCATGGAAATGCTGAAGGATTCCAAGATTGAGACGATGGATGACTATTTTGCAAACGGGGAGCCAGAGGAATTGGAGAAGATGGTACAGGAGGCCGGAAAAAAGCAGCCGTTCGGGGAACGTGACTATCAGTTGCTGGCAAAGGAGTTTTATGAAAACCCCGGCTGCAAGGTGAGTGATGTCCGTATGAAGCTGGATATGACATGGATGGAGATCTGGCCTGTGGTGAAGCATATGCAGAAGTATGACTTATTGGAACTGGGTGCGGACGGAGGGTTGAACATGAAAGCCAGCGAACAGGAATTTGTCGCCCTTGCCAATACCGATGCGTGGAGGGCGTGGTTCCCGGATGCTGCCAAAAAGGGGGCAGGAGCCTCACGTGATGATAATGAGAAGCTTGAAACCATCCGGCGCATACAAAAACAGTCGAAAGACGATTTGAAAGCGAACGGGATCACCATTGACCGGAAAATGGTCACACAGGAGACCGAACACCATGTCAAGACGAGGATCCCATATAAAAAGAATGAACATATCTGGATCCGGAAAGAGGATATTTCCTGGATCAATGACAATAAGACCATTTATACAACGCTTGAGAAGGAGAAAATGTATACGGTTTTAACGGATGAGAACCAGTTTGTCCGCAGGGTCAGTGGTGAGCAGCTTTATGCGCAGAGTTATGATGCGGTAAAGAAGGAAAAGGACAGGCAGGAACGGGAGCGTATAAGAAAGAAAAAACAAAAATACCAGGAGTCCCAGAAGGCCATCCAGGCAGCGAAGCGTTCTGCTGGTGGCAAGGCAAGAAGGAGGTAGGGCGTTATCAATTACCGTAGAAAGAAAATATCGGTATGGATGTATCTTATTGGGGCGATACCCGCCGGCTACTTGGGATACCTTCTTAATTACTGCTATCAGCCGGGGCAGGACATCAACTATTTCATGGAAAAACTGAATACCGTAATGGCAAACCCCGTGGCGGATTATTGGAATGAAACTTCTCCAAAAGCAATTGCCATGGGGCTTCTTGTTTATTTCATTGCCATGGTCCTGTATGCGACAAGCCAGAAAAACTATATGCACGGGAAGGAATATGGCACGGCCGTTTTTGCAAATCCGAAGCGGGTCACGAAAAAGTTCGGGGATAAGGATGAGTCAAAGAACCGTATTATTTCCCAAAATGTCAGAATGTCCATGAATACAAGGAAGACAAGGCTGAATTTAAATTACCTCGTGATCGGGGGCTCCGGTGCCGGTAAAACTCTATTTTTTGTGAAGCCGAACTTAATGCAGATGACTTCCTCTTTTATTATCACCGACCCCAAAGGGGGTGCGAGGCGTTCCAGTCTGAAAAGGACTGGCACATCTCAACTGAATAATTATTTCAATTTAATAATGAAAACAGTTCGAGCTGGAGAACTGAATACGTGAATAGTCGAATGAAGGGGTAACG
>Ga0153945_1000136_pt1 | contig 22622 bp, 23 predicted proteins | sample TSNJ029MetaG_FD_104720 | JGI IMG/M metagenome (GOLD analysis project Ga0153945, IMG submission 104720) | Attine ant fungus gardens microbial communities from New Jersey, USA - TSNJ029 MetaG | ecosystem: Host-associated > Fungi > Mycelium > Unclassified | place: USA: New Jersey, Wharton State...
CCTTTGATCCCTGCGCCACTCATATATCTGGCGTTTGGCTATCCCCAGTTTTTCACTCGCCACCGCCACACCCTCGCCAGCTGCCAGCCGCAGTGCATCCTCTTTAAATTCCTTGCTGTACTTTGTTCCCATTTTCACACACTCCTTGCTCTCATTTTTTACATGGGTGTGCGGTTTTATCATACTACTTCATACCGCAAAAATGTGGGCAACCGCACGACTCTTTCTATTTGGGCTCCGATATCTTTTATACCTACTATATGTTCAAAACGGACGGTGGGAGCTGCGCGCAAAACAAAAAACAACCGAGGGCTATTTCGCAATTGCCCCGGAGTTAAGAGAAAATCTTACCGTGTTTCCGGCGATTACGTCAGAATCGTCCCGTTGGATCACCCTACGGAAAGTCCACCCGTCAACCACGGAGACGAGAAGAAGTTTTTCCAGCATAAAGCAGATATTCTCGATCATGCAGACATCATAAGTCAAAAAATGCTTTGTTTTAAATAAATGGCAATGATTAACGTATACTTGTACCCAATTAAAAACAGGCTTCCCCTCTGGCACAAGCTGCTAGGTTACAGACAAGAAAAAACCGCAGCTCTCCCTGGTACACTTGATATACCTGTGTGAAGCTCGCCATGCTCTCCGACCCCGGCAGGACTTCTCATCCGGGCATGGCGCAGTGGGTACTCATCCTCGCATTTGGCACCGGCTTGATTTTCATCGGGTTCTTTCTATAAAATCGCAAACGGTAACTTGATTATTTTTCTGGGTATAAACTATGCCGAAAGCACTAGCAAGCACAATTACCGACCCGACGAGATGGGTAACAGTGGGATGCTGCCCAAATAAAAAGATGCTGAACACCATAGTAAACACCGGAATCAGCAGCAGGATGATCTTGATAATGTGCACCGGCAGCAATGAAAGACTTTTGTAGTAGAGCAGATAGATCAAAGTCTGCATGACTGAGCCCAGCCCCGCCAGAGACAAAAGGCGGGGCTGGGTCATAGCAAACTGGATATCTATCTGCCGTCCGCTAACGAGCGTCGCAATCGTAAACAAAATGAATGTATAAAGGTTGTTGTAGTAGGCGATGATGTAGTTGGCCGTGTGATATGTTTCCTGAACATGCTTGATTAAAAAAGCATTGATGGTCACAAACAGCGCGCTAAATATAAAGAAAATATCGTAAACCTGAAAGTGCAGATCAATAGGGTTGATGCCCATCACCAGACACACGCCGATCAGGATTGAGCCGGTAAAGAGCCAATCCAGCTTACGGAGACGCTGCTTGAACACAAAAACGGTAATCAGGCTGGCGATGACAACATCGGTCTTAAGCAACACGGTGCCGGTGCTTGCGTTGGAAAATCGAAAGCCGACAAATGAGGTTGCATCCAACAGAAAGCCAAGCGCACCAATACAAAAAAGCTTGATACCGGCGCCATGCAGATTTATAAGACCCGGCATCCGCCCTGTACACAGCAGTGCGAACGTAAGTATCAAAAAGGTTCCGAAGCGTACCAAAGTACCCGTGGCAAAGGGGCTGATCTCCTTGCTGAGGGCACCCATCAGGATAAAATGTACCGCCCAAACCCCGGCCAGCAGTATGGTAAGTATGTATTTCCTGCTCATCGTCACATCTAAAATCCCCCTGTATCCACTAGAAATCGCTTGACAACATTGGATGTGGCACCAATATAGTTCCTGCGGTCCTCCATCAAGCTGTTCATGAACATATCCTCACTGATGGAGTCATTGATGGAAAAGATATGGTTTTTGAATTTGATCAGCAGCGATTGGCTGGAAAACAGCTCCCCGAACAAAATAATCTTATCTGGTGCAAGGATTTGTACAGCATTGTTCACCACCACAGCCAGTTGATAGGTGATGTCGCTCAAAAATTCGTCCAGCGGCGCATAGGAAAGCGCGAGAAAGTCGGAGATATTCTCGCGGGTAGGAGCGCCTGCGCTCTCTATTTTTTTGGAAATCGGGTTGGGGCTGTGGGACCGTGCCAATTCCAGAAGCTTTTCGATGATGGCATCCACCGACAGCTTGGTTTCCAGGCAACCCACCTTGCCGCAGCGGCACTTTTGGCCCGAATGATCCACAAAGTTATGACCCAATTCGGCGGATTGAAAGCCCCGGCCTTTAAAAACCTTCCCGTCAATGATCGAGGCGGAGCCAACGCCCGGCCCCCAATTTACAGCCAAAATGTTTTTGGCAACAATATCATTGTATAGCAGTTCTGCTTCCACAATCGAGCATACATTGCTCTCCACACACACGGGCAGCCGCAGCTCTTTTTCTAAAATTTCGCGAATGTTGACTGGGTGATCCCAAATAGAAAAGGCGTTTAGGCTGATTCCCTCCAAGTGGTTTACAGGGCCAATAATTGTTACGCCCACACCCAATATATCCTCGCCGGATAGTTGATTGTTCCACAAAAGCTTGGCGCAGCAGGAAGCAACCTGTGCCAAAAAACACTCCGGCGTAATGCCGGAGTCGGTGGAAAGCACCGTTTCATCCAGCAATTTGCCTTTTACATTACAAATGGAGAGGTTGGTTTGGGCAGTGTGGATGTGAATGGCAAGAATGCGCTTATAGTCATAATTGAACTCGACCGGGCATTTTTTTCTGCCCACCTTGCCGGGTGCGCTGCGCTCTTCCCGCTGCACCAATAAGTTCCGCTGGAAAAATTCGTTGCAGATGGTGGTAACGGTGGCAGGGGTAAGGTGAAGCTCCGCAGCGATGTCACTGCGCGACATCGCACCTTTGGAAAGCAGCAACCGAATGGTTGACGCCCGATTGTTAATTTTTACATTTTCAATATTTTGGCCTTTGTGTGACATGTCGCACCGCTTTTCAAAAATAATATACAATTTGTTTAATTGAATTAATTAATATTATCATATTTGAAAATTAACTGCAATAGGTAATTATTATTAAAACTACTAAAAATATTTATAAAAATATATCTATATTTTATATTGATTAAAGAAAATTATTTAATTATACTAATAAACAAAGCCGCTGAAATAATCGGGTAATAATTAATTAATAAAATAAATTAATTATAAAGGAGTGCAAACGGATTGAACTTATGCAATGCGAAAGCGATGATGGAGCAAGCGGCGAAAGGGGGCTATGCCCTGCCGGCACTGAACGCCAACGGCGTCACTTACGATTTGGCAAGGGCAATATTGGAAGCGGCAAGCGAGTTGCACTCTCCTGTGATCATCCAGGAATATGAGCCCAATCTTGAATACCGGGGGTATGAGTACTTTACACTGCTGGTAAAGCATCTGGCACAGGATTTGGATGTAACAGTCTGCATTTCGCTTGATCATGGCAAGAGCTTGTCCTCCGTCATGAAGGCGGTTAGGGCAGGCTTTACACATGTGATGTTCGATTACGCGAGCCATCCGATTCAGGAGAATATCGACTATACCAATCAGGTTATCGATTTGGCGCGGCCATTGGGCATTAGTGTTGAGGCGGAAATTGGCAACATCTTCATCAGCCAGGACGGCCTTGGCCGCGCGCCAGTAACCGAGCTCCAAGACATCCGCGCTTTTTTGGAGCAGGTGGACGTTGATTTCCTCGCTGTGGGCGTTGGCACCACGCACGGACTTTTTGAAAAGCAGGAGCATATTGACTTCGCGCACATCCAAAAAATCAGGCGGATGACTGAGGTGCCCTTGGTTTTGCACGGCACCTGCGGCGTATCGATGGCCGATATCACTCGCTGCGTGGAATGCGGCATGAACAAAATCAACTTCGGCGAAGGCATCAGAATGAACTATATCCGCTATTTCAACGAATTATCATGCACAATGGACCACCAGCACCACGCTTGGCGGATTATGCGAGAAGCCAAGGAGCTGGTCAAGAAGGACGTCAAGGAAATCATTTGTGCCGTAGGCTCACAGGGGAAACTGTAAGGAAATTTTGTTTTGTTGTAACTATATTACAAATATGAAGGAGGGCTTTTTCATGAAAAGAGTATTCGCAATGATTCTGTCAATGGTGTTGATCGCGTCGCTATCCGCCTGCGCAGGGCAGACACCCACGGATTCGTCCGGCAGTAAGGCGCCGGACAGCACGGCAAGCGTTGCTTCACCGAGCAGCGACAGCGCCGGCAGCGCCCCGACACAGCTGCGCAAGCTTACTGTCAGTCACCAGCCTCATAACCACGGGCTCCCCGGCTACATAGCAGAACAGGAAAACCTTTTTGTAGAGGCCGGTCTGGACATTACAACGCTAATGTTTACTTCCGGTCCGCCGCAAAACGAAGCGCTGGGCGCAGGGGAATGGGATGTTGGCGTCATGGGCTCTCCGCCGTCGATCGCCGGAGGGATTGCCTATGGGTCTAAGGTCATCGGGTTTGCCGCTGACGACACAATGGCTTGTGACTATTGGGTGCGGCCGGACAGTCCGATTGCGGAAATCTCAGGTAAGGTGTCCGGTTCCCCTGACATCCTTGGCGACGCGGATTCCTGGAGGGGTAAGAGCATTCTGTGCCCTGTGGCTACCAGCGCACATTTTATGTTAATTGCCACATTGCAAAAACTGAGGCTGACAGAAAACGATGTAAAAATTATCAACATGGAGGTTCCGCAGGCATTCACCGCCTTTAAAGCGGGGCAAGGAGATATCGTGGCGCTGTGGGACCCGCAGAGTGTTTCCGCCGGTGATGAGGGTTGGGTTTGCGTATCCTCAGGTCCTGCCAGCGGCGAAAAAATGTATACAGTAATTGTTGCTTCCCCCAAGGCCATCGAAGAGAAACCGCAAGAGATTCTGGATTGGATGCGGGTGTACTACGGCGTATGCGATAAATTCAAGGACGACAAAGACGGCCAGGCAAAATACCTGCTGGATTTCCAGACCGAAAATGGCATGCAGGTGGATGAGCGCATGGTCCGCGTCATTGTAAACGAGCGCCCGATGCCCACAATCGCAGATCAGGCCGAACTTTTTGCCGGCGAATATGGGCAACGTGAAGCAGATAAAATCACGGAAAAGATCATCGATTTTTTTGTAGCTCAGGGCCGCTATGAGCCCAAGGATAAACAATATCTGCTGGACAATCACTTCATTGACGACCGCTTTATCAAGCAGTTAATCGCAGAACAATAATACCGCAGAGGAGCCCCGTGCCTTTCTGTTTTCGTGGAAAGGCACGGGGCTCTTCAAACTCCACAGCTACTTCGACACCGAACTATCGGAATTGTATAGAGGGATGTGATGAATATTGTGAAACTTGGAAAGAAGAAAATCATGTTTTTGCATATTGTCGGGCTGGTTGTGTTTTTTGGTGCATGGGAGCTTGCAGTCAGAACCGGCCTGCTGCCGCATCAGGTGCTAGCAGCCCCGTCGGAGGTTTTGAATACCTTCATTCTCAAGCTGACAGAAACAAAGCCTGACGGCGATACAATCATCAACCACTTTTTCATTAGCTTCCGCCTAGCGCTGAGCGGCTTTGTCGTGGCTGTGGGGGTTGGTATCCCGCTCGGGCTGTTTATGGGATATTATAAGGCGCTGGACATGTACATGACCCCGATTTTTGAAATCGTGCGCCCCATCCCGCCCATTGCCTGGATACCCATTGTCATTCTGATTCTGGGCATCGGCATGGGTGCAAAGGTGTTTATCATTTTTGTCGCGGCCTTTGTTCCCTGCGTCATCAATTCTTATTTGGGCATCAAGCTCACCAATCAAACGCTGATCAATGTGTCCAAAACATTCGGTGCAAGTGATTGGCAAATTTTTCGCACTGTGTGTATTCCCTCCTCCCTGCCTATGGTTTTTGCGGGCGTACGCACCTCGCTGGGCGCATCCTGGGGGACCTTGGTAGCGGCAGAAATGCTCGCTTCCACCGGGGGGCTGGGCTACATGATCCAAATGGGCAGAACATTGATTCGCCCTGACATTATCATCGTAGGTATGCTGACCATCGGCTTTACAGGCGCGCTGATGGCGAAGGGGCTGAGTCTTATGGAAGACAAAATTGCTCCGTGGAGGTCAAAACAATGAAGCAGAGCACAAAAAACAGGCTGTATTTGCTGCTTCCGATACTATCGGTGTTGACGTTGCTTGCCGTGTTTACCCTCCTTTCATCCCAGGAGGGCACATTGATCCCGACACCAATAGAAATTTGGAAGCGCTTTTGGGATATGATGACCATACAAATCTCCAAAGCTACTTTACCGGTACATGTTTGGGTGAGCCTGAAGCGGGTTCTCACAGCCTTTGTCGCAGCGATTTTGCTGGGCGTGTCGCTGGGCGTGTTTTTGGGCTGGAGCCCCACATTCAATGCACTGGTTTCACCTGTGTTTGAAATTCTTCGGCCGATCCCGCCTATAGCCTGGATTCCGCTGGTTATTTTGTGGTTCGGAATCGGTGAAATGTCCAAGATATTCATCGTGTTCATCGGCTCTTTTGTGCCCATCGTCATCAATACCCACTCCGGCATGAATTCGATCGACCCGCTGCTTATCAACGCTGGTTTGGTGCTGGGGGCCAACCGCTCGCAGCTGCTTGTGGATGTGGCGCTGCCCGCGACTGTGCCGGCCATTTTAGCAGGGATTAAAACCGCCTTATCCGGCGGGTGGATGTGCGTACTGGCCGCGGAAATGATTGTGGCAAAGCAAGGCGTGGGCTTTTTAATTGTGCGCGGTCAGGAAATGGGGGATATGTCACAGATTGTGGTTTGCATGCTGGTCATCGGCATTGTAAACGTATTGATGTCCACATGCCTTACTAAGCTGGAAGGAGTACTTTGCCCATGGCAGTTCAAAAAAGCAAAATAAACCTTACCAACGTATCCAAAGCCTTTGCTACGAAAGACAAAACCGTGCAGGTACTCAAGGGCATCAGTCTGGATGTATGCGAAAATGAATTTCTGGTTATTCTGGGGCCGGGTCAGTGCGGGAAAACCGTGCTGCTCAACATCATCGCTGATTTAGAAAGTATGACCAGCGGGGAAATCCAATTCGCCAGCGGAAAACCTAAAATGGGGCAGTTGGGCGTGGTATTTCAAAGATATGCGCTCTTTCCCTGGAAATCGGTGATGGGCAACGTGGAAATGAACCCCAAGCTCAAAGGTGTTGACAAAAGGACACGCCGGGAGCTGGCACAAAAATACATTGATCTGGTGGGACTTGCGGGCTATGAAAACGCGTTGCCCCAGCAGCTTTCCGGCGGTATGAAGCAGCGTGTGGGTATTGCAAGGGCATACGCCAGCGAATCGGATATCCTGCTTATGGATGAGCCGTTCGGCGCGCTGGACGCACAAACCCGCTACCAGATGCAAGCGGAGATTTTGAACATCTGGGAGCGGAAAAAACGCACGGTCCTCTTTGTAACCAACAATATTGAAGAGGCCATCTTTCTTGGCGACCGGATCATATTGCTGGGCGGAACCCCCACCAGCGTGAAGAAAGAATACGTTCCCGATCTGCCCAGGCCCAGGAGCTACACGGACGCAGGCTTTTATGCTTTGCGCAGCGAAATCGCGGCAAACACCGATCTTGCCTTATGAGCATTTCAAATGGAGGGAGCAGGCTATGAGCGAACAAGTCAAAGTGCGGGTCGAGGGCCTGACCAAAAAGTTCGGCGATCTGTTGGTGCTGGACGATGTCTCTTTTGAAATTGCCAAGGGCGACTTTGTCTGCATTGTCGGGCCGACAGGGTGCGGCAAAACCACCTTTCTAAACCTGCTGGTCAAATTATTGGAGCCCACACAGGGACAAATACTGATCGACGGCGAGCCCGCCGACCCCAAAAAGCACAATATTTCTTTCGTGTTTCAAGAGCCTTCCGCCTATCCGTGGCTCACGGTGGAAGAAAACATTCGGTATGGGCTGCAAATAAAAAAGTTTGACCAGAATCTCATCAAGGAGCGTACAGAGGAAATACTGGATCTGCTGGGGCTGCAAGCCTCACGAAAGGCATACCCGCATCAGCTTAGCACCTCCACCGAGCAGCGCATTGTCATTGGGCGCAGCTTTGCACTTCACCCGGATTTGCTGCTGATGGATGAGCCCTACGGTCAAATGGACATCAAAGTGCGCTACTATTTGGAGGACGAGGTCATCAAGCTGTGGAAAGCCACGGGAAGCACAGTGGTGTTTATCACCCACAACATTGAGGAAGCGGTTTATCTGGCTGAAAAATGCCTGATTATGAGCAATAAGCCCACAACTATAAAGGAAGAGCTCACCATCGACCTACCCCGCCCACGGGATATTGCCTCCCCGGAGTTTGTACGCATCCGGGAATATGTCACAGAGATGATCAAATGGTGGTAGCGCCAAGGCACATCAGTTTGCCATATACAAGGAGGAGCGAGCTTGAGAGGAATATTTATCAGTGAACCCCTGAAAATAGAATTGCGGGAGCTTGAAGAGCCCCGGCTGACCCCGGGCAACGCGATCATTGCCGTGAAATCGGTGGGTATTTGCGGATCGGATGTGACTGCATACAAGGGCATCAATCCCACCATGATTCTGCCGCGGCTCATGGGCCACGAGCTGGCGGGAGAGATCCTGCAAATTGGCGAAAACGCCCAAGGGCTTGTGCCGTGCGACCATGTGGTTCTCGAGCCCTATTTCTACTGCGGGCACTGCTATCCCTGCCGCAAGGGTCTTTTCAACAACTGCGTGGATATGAATGTGCTGGGCGTACGCATGGAAGGCGGTATGGTGGAGGTGATCTCCCACCCGGTCTCCTATCTGCACAAGCTGCCCGATTCCATACCTTGGGAAGAGGCTGCGGTGGTGGAGCCGCTAAGTATCGCCGTACACGCAACCCATCGCGTTGCGCTACGCGGCGGCGAATTTGCCGCGATTTCCGGGGCAGGCACCATCGGGCTATTGGCGGCGCTGGTCTGCAAGGCATACGGCGCAAAGCCGATTCTTATGGATGTGCTCACTTCACGGCTGAACTTTGCCAAGGAAATGGGCATCGAATACGTGATCGATCTGGCGAAAGAAGACAGCATCGAGCGGGTGGAGAAGTGGACAAACGGCGAAATGGCGCCGGTTGTGCTGGAATGCTCCGGTGCTCAGGCGGCAATCAACAACGCGCTGGAGCTCGCCGCAAATTCCGGGCGCATCTGCCTGGTTGGCTGGGCAAAGGGCGCTATTGAATTCAATCAGCCCAGGCTTTTGCGCAAGGAGCTCAATTTGTTTGGCAGCCGCAACAGCTTGAACGCTTTTCCCGAATGCATTGACCTCATTGCTCGCAAAGCGGTGGACGTAAGGCCGCTGCTGACTATCCGTCATACGCTGGACGAGGTTATGCAGGGGTTTATCGATCTGGCACAGGAGCCGGAAAAATATTTGAAAATTATAGGGTTGCTATAGCTGGTCAATTTTAAAACGCTTTAGCGTTTTGAAATTGACTGACTATATAAAAGAGCGAAACCGGGAGGAGTCAACATGCATACTTTTCAGCGAGATTCAGTTGAAGAGAGAGCCAAGACCATCCGTAAGCTGACTGTAGACTGCATCGGCAAGCTGGGTATAGGCCATATCGGCGGCTGCCTTTCCATCGCCGATTTGCTGGCTGTTTTATACAATGCGGTTATGAATATAGATCCGCAAAACCCCAAGATGCCGGGCAGGGATCGCCTGATTATCTCCAAGGGGCATGCTGGTCCCGCACTATACGCCGCGCTTGCGGACAAGGGTTATTTTTCCATCAGCGAATTGGATACGCTCAACAGGCCGGGAACCGGTCTGCCCAGCCACTGCGACATGAACAAAACCACGGGCGTGGACATGACGACCGGCTCTCTCGGGCAGGGATTTTCTTGCGCGGTGGGAGCAGCGATCGGCGCCAAGCTGCGAAAGGATAACGCCATCATCTACACGATAATCGGTGATGGCGAATCGCAGGAGGGCCAGATTTGGGAGGCTGCCATGCTGGCAGGGCACCGCCGGCTCAGCAATCTGATCGCTTTTACCGATTACAACCATATGCAGATTGACGGAACCACAAACGAGGTCAACACACTGGACAATTTGCCGGCCAAATGGGCGGCGTTCAACTGGAATGTGGTGGATGTGGCGCAGGGAAACGACGTGGAGAAAATCTACGACGCTATTCTGCAGCCGAAGCAATGCGGCGATAAACCCACGATGATTATTTTACATACCGTGAAGGGCAAAGGGGTGTCCTTTATCGAAGCGGCGGGCTGCGGCAATCACAATATGCCCGTCACCCCCGAACAGTACTGGCAGGCGCTGCTCGAGCTATCGTAGGAGGAAACACATATGTATGAGAACATGGAAATGCGCGCGGTGCTGGGGCAGGAGCTTTGCGCCATTATGCGCAAAAATCCCGATGTTTGTGTAATTGACGCAGATCTGGCAAAGGCCAACGGCACTATCGCACTACGGGATGAGTTCCCCGACAGAGCATTTGATGTGGGCGTTGCGGAGCAAAACATGGCCGGTGTGGCAGCGGGGCTGTCCTCGTATGGATTTATCCCCTTTATCGGCTCCTTTGCTCCATTTGCTACCAGACGCATTTGCGACCAGATCGCTGTTTGTATTTGCTATGCAAAGCAGAACGTCAAGATCATCGGCTCCGATCCCGGTGTTGCTGCAGAGCTAAACGGAGGCACGCATATGAGCTTTGAGGATATTGGCGTGCTGCGCAGCATCCCGGGCATGGTGATCTTCGAGCCCTGCGACGCGATGCAGCTCGCTAAGGCGCTGTCTGTCATCTCCGAGTACTACGGGCCGGTTTACATACGCCTGTTTCGAAAAAAAGCCGCTCCTGTTTTTGACGACAGCTATCAGTTCGATCTGTTTGGCACGGATACGCTCACGCAGGGAAAGGATGTGACGATTTTTGCCACCGGCATTTTGGTGGAGCAGGCGTTGACCGCGGAAAAGCTGCTGCGGAAAAGAGGAATCGGCGCAATGGTTGTGAATATACACACCATAAAGCCGCTGGACGCCAGCGCTGTGTGTAATGCGGCGGCTAAGACAGGCTGTGTTGTCACCTGTGAAAACCACAACATCCTTGGTGGGCTGAATTCCGCGGTAAGCGAAATTCTTGCAGCTCATTCTCCCTTGCCTGTGGAGGCAGTCGGCGTGCGGGACCATTTCGGCGAGGTCGCTCCCCAGTCTTATTTAATGGAACAATACGGCCTGATCGACACGGATATCATAAAGGCGTGCGAGAGAGCCATTGCCAGAAAACAAGGCGGTTAGAACGCTATACCAATTTTGATATGGAGGCAATTTTGTGAACAAAATCGTGATTGCATCAGATAAATCCGGCTTCAGACTAAAAGAGGCGGTGAAAGAGCATCTGGCTGGGCGGGGCTTTGCAGTGGAGGACTGCGGTACACAGGATATGGAAAACGGTGTGCCTTTTTTCGAGGCCGCACCGGTTGTTGCGAAAAAAGTCCAGTCAAAGGAATATGAGCGGGGTATTCTGGTGTGTGGTACCGGTATGGGCATGGCGGTTGTAGCCAATAAATTCAGGGGCGTGTACGCAGCGTGTGTGGAAAGCTTGTACGCTGCGGAAAAATGCCGCGCCATCAACGACGCCAACATCCTGACCCTGGGCGGCTGGATGATTGCCGACGAACTGGGCTGCGCCATTGTAGACAAATTTCTCGACACGCAATTCACCGAAAATCTGGAGGAGTGGCGGCAGGAATTCCTGCGGGGCGCCGCCTTGCAGGTTGAACAGCTGGAGGAAAACATCTACAACAAATAGAAAGGTAGATGCCGCTATGAATTTTTCATACTCTCAAAAAGTAGATATTGTTTTTGGACGAGATCAGCTGGAGCAGCTTGGACAAATCTGTAAAGAGAAGAACTTGAAAAACGGCCTGCTGGTATGCGATGCGCTGTTTGTTCAAAACGGGATGGCAGAGCGGGTAATGGCGCATTCCAAGGGCGCGCTTGCCAACATTTTTTCCGGCCTGTCGCCGAACCCTGACGTTGAAGAGGTGGATAGCTGCGTGCAAAAAGTCCAAAATATGCGTGCGGAATTCATCTTGGCGCTAGGCGGCGGCAGCGCAATGGATTGCGCCAAAGCGGCGGCAGTGATTGCAAAAACAGATAACCCCACCCGCTATTTTCACAGCGAGTGCGGAGCCGTGCAGACTCCGGGGCTTCCTGTCATCGCCGTTCCCACCACGGCGGGAACAGGCAGCGAAGTAACCAACGTTGCGGTACTGAGCGACCGGGCCAAGGGCATCAAGGGCCCCATGGCCTCCGATCTGATGTATGTGCGCCTTGCGTTGATCGACCCGGTTCTCACGTTGAGCGTTCCCCCTGCCGTAACCGCCTCCACCGGGCTGGATGTGCTTTCTCATGCACTGGAGGGTTACTGGAGCAAAAACCATCAGCCGATTTGCGATGCACTCGCCATTTATGCGGCGAAGCTTGTGTTTGACAACCTTTACGCCACCTATGAGGATGGCGCGAATCTGGATGCAAGGGAGCAGATGTGTATTGCCTCCCTGATCGCGGGACTTTCGTTCAATCACCCCAAAACCGCTGCCTCCCATGCATGCTCTTTTCCGCTCACCAACCTCTACCATATGCCGCATGGAGAAGCCTGTGCATTTACATTGGATAAACTGATCGCCATCAACTGCGAAACAAACGCAGAGCGCATCAACACACTGGCCCGAATGGTCGGATTCACGGATGCAGACCAAATGGCCGCAAGAACACTGGAGCTCAAACAGAAAATGGGGATGAAGTGTTCATTAGCCCAAGCGGGCATCCGTACAGAAGACCTCGAAGAGCTGTCAAAGCAGTGCCAGCATCCCAACATGCGCAACAATCCAACCGAGATGAGCATGGAAAGGACAATTGCATTATTCCGCAGCTTGGAGTATTAGCGCCTGTTGTCACTGCAACAATTTAATAATTAAGCTGGAAATTTTGTAGGGGCGAACTATTATTCCATCCGGCGATAAATTTGTGCGTGCCGAATCCTAAACCCTTTTCCGCCTTTTAGTATAACCATTCCCAATTCCTGTCGTTTTTCCTCGATTCCTGTCAAAAATCCGCCGGTTGATGACTTTTTCAGCTTTCGGCGCTTTTGTCACTGGCCCAAAAGGTGTAGTGCTCCGTGACGGTCTGTTCAATTTTGGAAAAGTCGGACGTTTCGACAATGTGCACGATTTTCTGGTGCATCCGGATGTATAGATCCCGCTTTCCCTGCTCTAAAATAAACCGGGTTGTCTCAATACGGCTGGGGATCGTAATTCTGTTGATATAGTCTGTCAGGGTAATCAACTGGGGGTTGTGGGACAGCAGGGTCAGTTGACGGTGGAATTGGCAATCGGCCTGATGGATTTCCTCCACCGAGGCATTTAAATCGGCAGTCCTCTCCTCCAAATCGGCCAGAGACCGATGGAGTGCCGCCATATCCTCCAGGGATTTTTCTTTCCGCAGCATCACATACAGTATGCCGATGTCGATCACCCGCCGCAGATCAATGAAGTCCTGCCAGTTATTGCTTTGAAGAATAATGCCGTACAGCATGGGATCCAACATTTTTTGACTATAGCATTCATTGATGAAAGTTCCTTCCGCCCGTTTGATGTAGACTACGCCATACGCTTCCAGCTTTTTGATGGCCTCACGGACAGAATTGCGCCCGGCTCCCAGATTGCGGCACAGCTCCATTTCAGTCGGGAGCTTGTCGCCGGGCCGCAGGGCACCCCTGATAATCTGATCGGTAATCCACTCCTGTACTCTGTCGACAACCGAACTGCTTCCCAAGGGAAGGCACCCCCACTCTTTGGTCTGTTTCTTCATGCTTTTTATGACTCCTTGATGAAAATCATGTATATACAAGTAGTATATCATGGTCCCATGTTACCCGCAAGATAATCATCGAGATACTTTTCAACGATTGGGGGTGCAACATACGCCCTTGCCGGTCAGTGAATGAGCAGATTGGGAAGATAGGTAGTGATTTCGGGGATAAAGGTGACCAGCAGCAGTGCGACAAGCAATGGAAGATAGAATGGAACTATCGCTTTGATCATGCGATCCAGGGAAATGCCGGCGACCTTGCTGGTAGCGTACAGACACATGCCCACAGGAGGCGTCAGCAGGCCGATCATCAGGTTGAGCACCACCATCACGCCCAAATGAACCAAATCGATGCCTAGGTTGCTGGCTAGGGGAGCCAAAATGGGGGTGAGGATAATCAACGCAGCATTGGTTTCCATAAAGCATCCGATAATCAGGAAGAACAGGTTCAGCAGCAGTAAAATCGCAAGTTTATTGGTGGTGATGGAAAAGATCATATTCATGAAAGCGGCGGGCAGCTGTGTGCGGATCAGGAGATAGCCGTACAAAGAGGAGGCGCACACAATGACCATAATGCTGGCCGTCTCCTTGGCCACATCCCGGAGAATATTTAAAAACTCCATCCATTTCAGCTCGCGGTAGACGAATACCGTGAGCAAAAAGGCATACAAAGAGGCCACCGCGGCGCTTTCGGTGGGGGTAAACACGCCGCTCAAAATTCCGCCGATCAGAATAACCGGTGTGAGCAGGGGGAAGAAAGACAGCTTGAAATCGTCCCAAACAGCTTTAAGCGTGGGAAATGCGCTGCGTGGGTAATTGCGCTTGATGGCAAAATAAGCAACCATAATCATCAGACAGACGCCCACCAGCAAGCCGGGCAGCACACCGCCAATCAGCAGCTTCGCAATGGATACGCTGCCGGCAGACACGCCAAACACGATCAGCGGGATGCTGGGCGGGATGATCGGGCCTATGGTGGAGGAAGCCGCCGTGATCGCGGCGGAAAATTCCGTATCAAAGCCCTGATCCTCCATCGCCTTGATTTCGATGGTGCCAAGACCGGCGGCATCGGCCACAGCGGAGCCGCTCATGCCGGCGAATACGATACTCGCCGCCACGTTGGCGTGGCCGAGACCGCCGGGCAGCCAGCCCACCAGTGTGTTGCAGAACTTGAAGATTCGGGTCGTAATGGAGCCGGTGTTCATCAGTTTTCCAGCCAGAAGGAAGAAAGGGATTGCCAGAAGGGTGAAGTTATTTGCGGAAAAGGCCATTTTACTCGCCACAACGTCAAAGGGGAAGCCGGCTAAGCCGCGTTGAAGCAGCAGCACCACCAGGGACACCAGGCCAATGGCGTACGGGGCTCCGAAGCCTAGGAGAAACAGCAGTACCAGACCGCCAAGGAAAATTGCAATTAGCATCGCTTATGCTTTCTCCTTTCGAAAGATTTTCACTGCGTGATAGGCCTGATAGAGCATCATCATAGGCGTGGAAACAATCAGCGGCACATAGAACAGCTTCAAGGAGACCCACGGCAGAGAGCCCATATAGATATTGGTGGCTTTGATGGCGATAAAACAGCCGATAAACACCACCACATTGAACAGGATGGAGAAAGCCGCCACAATTGCCTCCCATATCTTATAGATTGTGGGGGGGAATGTTTCAATCAGCATGGTGGTCCGGATTTGGCCGCTCTCCTTTTCGATCAGGATGATCCCGAAGTAGACCAGGTAGATGTACAATGCCCGCATAACCTCTTCCGTCCAGGGCACGGAAACGTAGAAGATAAAGCGGAAAGCGACCTGCGCCAGCCCCAGCAGGGTAATGATCAGCATCATACTGACAGACAGTGCGCTGGAGACAACGGTCATCGCCTTATCAAGATAAGACCATTTCATAACGCAACCTACTTTCTTTTCAGACGCCGGCGTTGAGGCGATGTGTCATGAAGTCAACAATACCTCCCCGGCCCCTGCCGGGGAGGTATCAGTTACTGCGGCTTGCAGGAAAAATAGTCTGTATTTATATGCCCAGCTGTTCATAAACAGCCTCTTTGGCTGTGGGGGCCAGCGTTTCAGCACACTCCAGAATGCTGTCCATGGCAGTCTCGCGCCAAAGGCCGGTATCCACCTCCACGAAGGTGTGGCCCTCGGACTCCATGATCTGCATAATGGCATTCTGGCGCTCCATCAGGCCGGCATTGTATTCATCGAGAACTTCTTTGGCGCACTCGTCCCAGATGGTCTTGTAGTCGTCGGGAAGGCTGTCGTAGAAGTCGCAGTTTACTGTCCAGGTGTAGAAAGTATTGATGTGGCTGGTAAGCATGGTGTGGGACTGCACTTCGGCCAGGCCGGCGGTGTAGTAGGTCTCAACAGGATTTTCCTGGGCGTCGGCGACCTTTGTCTGCAAAGCGGTGAAAATTTCAGACCAGTTGACAGGTGTGGCAATGGCGCCCAGCCCTCCCCAAACGGTGAGGTAGAAAGTTGTCTCGGGGACCCGCAGCTTCAGACCGGCCAGGTCGGCGGGGGTGTTGATCTCCTTGTTCGCGGTGAGCTGGCGGGGGGCGCGGTACTCGCGGCCCACAATGTACATGTTGCCGTCCCGCCCGACAATCTCGTCTACGGTGTCGGAGATGGATTCCCAGTAACCGACAGCGGATTCGATGTCAGAGTACACGAAGGGGATGGAGGTGGCGTTGTAGTCCTGCAGCAGCTGGGACAGGAACACATCGCCAAAGAGCACGAACTGCACCTCGTTGGTTTTGATCTGCGTCAGGTTCTCCTGCTCGGTGCCCAGAGAGGCGCCGGCAAAGACCTGAATGTCGATTCCGCCGTTGGTGCCCTCGGCAACCTTGGAAGCAAAGTCCTGAACCGCCTGCTCCTCAATGCCGCCCGCGGTGGTGTGCAGGGCGGCCACACACTCAAATACCTTGGAGGGCGCGCTGGCCGAGGGCTGAATGTCGGATGCGGAGCTGCCGGAGCCGGTACTGCCGGAGGCACCGGTGCCTTGGGAGCATGCCGCCAGGCTCAAAGCCAGGCTCAGAGACAAGACAAGAGTAATGAACCTTTTCATTTCTTTCTCCTTTATCGTTGTATTTTTATTCAGCGGCCGAAAGGCCGCTGTGTCACCCGTTTTTCAACAGAACCTTGACCGAGTTTTCCGTTTTTTGGTCCAGTATTTCAAAGGCCTTATGCGCTTCCTCCAAGGGGAGCACATGGGTAATCAACCGCTCAATGCGCTCGCCTTCCCCGCCCAGGAACTGTACCGCGGTTTCGAAGTCCCTCATGGTGTAATTTAATGATCCCATGACATTCAACTCCTTGAAAACTATCGGATAGGTGTTAAGTGCCATTTCCTTGGTGATCATGGCGAAATAGAGCAGCGTGCCCCCGAGATCGGCAACGTCAATGGCTTGGGCCAGGATGTCGGGGCCACCGGCGGCGATGATGGCGTTTTCGACCCCGGTGGGGCCGAACAGCGCATGGACCCGATCCGCCGCGCTTTCCAGGGTAACATTTACGACCTCTTTGGCGCCCAGCTCCTTTGCGAGGATCAGGTTATAGTCCAGAATGTCGGTCATCATGATGTTTTCAAAGCCGTAATGGGGGGCGATAATCAGAAGCATCAGCCCGATGGCGCCTGCGCCCAGGATCACCAGGTCCTTTCCATGCTTCCTTGGGAACCGGTCCATGACATGGCAGGCCACAGCCAGAGGCTCCACAACGGCGCCCAGCTTCAACGATACCTCACCCAATTGGCAGACTGCGGACTCGGGGGCCGTAAAGTACTCGCCGAAAGCCCCCATCCAGTTTGCGGTACCGGGCAAGATCTTGCTTGCGCATAGATTAATCCGGCCGGAGGCGCAATGCTCACAGGCCCCGCATCCGACCTGGGGCATGATGGACACCTTGTCGCCTGGAGAAATGGTTCGCACGCCGGGCCCGACCTGCTCCACAATGCCCGAAACCTCATGTCCCAGCATAACGGGAGGCTTGCGGAAAGCGTGTTGGCCCCGGTAGGCATGCAGATCGGAGCCACACACGCCGGCATAGGCGACATGGAGCAGAATTTCACTGTCCTTAGGCTGGGGTCTCGGAATTTCGCGGATACCGATTCGATAAGGCTGTTCTGCATAAATCGTTTTCATAGCTCACCTGCGCATATCTGTTTGTTGTCTTCTTGCGAAACGGTGCGCCAGAGACAGCGGGAGGCTTTTAGCCGGAGATTCAGTTGTCGGGCAAAATGCCTTTCCCAACAAGCGCCCTTTTCAGATCCAACGCGCCAAAACGGGGACTGGAAAAGACGGGTCTGCCGCAGAGACAGGCGATTTCCCCCTCGCAGCAGGCCATGGAGCCCTGCGCCAAGAGGATAATGTCCACCCGGTCGCTTATATCGGCTGCGGCCCGGGCCATACGGAGCTTGAAATGCTCCCGATCCAGGCCAAACGCGCCGTCCACGAGCACATCGACCAGCTCAACTTGTCTGCCCATCTCCCGGGCGACCCGGAGCAGTGTGTTTTTGGTGGGATTCAGCGTGGTGGGAAGGGTCGCCATCACCGCGACGCGCCTGCCGGCGCGGACAGCGGCGCGGCACATTTCCTCGTCGATCCGGACAATGGGAACGCCTATGTACCGGGATAGGTCCTGGCAAGCGTCGGCCACCTCTCCGACAGAGGAGCAAATGTTCAGAATGGCGCTCACATCCTGACAGACCGCATTCATGTATATCTTGACCAGTCGGGCAGCGGCGGCGGCCGTCACATAGCCGGCCCGGCGGATTTCCTCGAGAATCGAGGGGTCCTGCATGCTGAACAGCTCCACGTCGGGGCCAAGCTGGGCTATTACCTCCCACTCCACCAGCTCAACCAGCTCCGGGGTGGTGCTTGTATAAATCAGGCCGATCTTCAATGGGGCTCCCCTTTCTTATGGCGTTGCCGCGCGTCAGGAGGCTGTCTGCCTCTTGCTTACATCCTACATCCTATGTTGCATTTCAAATTATATAATAACCTTTTGCTTTTGTAAATGGGCATTTTAGATGATAAATTTACCTGATTTTAGTGTATTTTAATAATAAGCACAATTTATAATCGCATAAATCTGTGAAACTTATAAAATTGAGAAAAGAAGAAATAAGATTCTTTACAAAAGCAGATTTCCTTGCTATACTGCATACATCCTATGTTCGCTTTTTCCTTTCGATGCGCCGGGTCGAAATTCTCTCCAAAGGCCCGGAAATAGAATAATGGGAGGACTTTCATGAAGATCATCAATAGTGTCTGCACCTCGCTGGTATTTCCCAGGTCCCGCAAAAGCATTGATGAATTTCGCCGCATGGCGGAGTACTTGGTGTCCAAAGGGGTGGACTGCATCGAATTTTTCCACGACGGCGACGGCCGAAGCAATATCGGCTCCGTATTGTCCGGCACGGGACTGGACTCCATCTATATCGCCGTGATTCCGTCCAAGGAGGCTAAGCTTCATCTGTGCGACTGCGACGAGGACGGGCGCCGGACGGCGGTCGCCCTGTTCCGTGGATGTATCGACGAGGCGCAGGCGAACGGCATCCAGCGGGTTATGATGAATTCCGGGGCTGTCCAGCCCGATCCCGAGAAGGGTTTGGAGTCGCTGGGCCGCTCGGTGGAGGAGCTGTGTGACTACGCCGCCCGAAAGAATTACCGTGACTTTTCTCTGACACTGGAACCCTGTGACACATCCATGGAAGCGTTTCAGCTTGTCGGGCCCTACGCTCGCACCCTGTCCTTTGTCCAGGGGATGCGTTCCAGGGGTTTGCGCCTGGAGCTGACAATGGACACAGCCCACACCGCAGAAGAAGGGGAGGATTTCTTCACGGCGCTACAGGCGGTCAAGCCCTACTGCGGCCACATCCACTTTGCCAACTGTTATATCGCCCGGCCCGACGACCCTCTCTACGGTGACAAGCATCTGGGGTATGAGTATCCCGGCACGGTGTGGACACCCGAAACACTGGGGGCGCTGACGCAGCAGCTGGAGACACTGTATCCCGGGGAGGAGCCGCTTCGCATCGGACTTGAGGTGCTGTGCCGGGAGGAGGACCCCTACGCCTACTTTGAGCAGATGTGGCAATCCCTCCCCTTCATCTGCAAAGAACCGGCCGCGCCCTTGGGTAAGCAAACAGGAGGTAAGGTATGACGACCAGTGATTTACAGCGCATGGCGAACCGCCTGCGCCTGGATGTGGTTGAGGCGGTGCACGCCGCGGGGGACGGCCATCCCGGTCCCTGCATGTCCATTGCGGACATTCTGGCTGTTCTGTATTTCGCGGAGATGAAGCTATATCCGGAAGATCCCCGTCGGCCGGAGCGGGACCGCATGGTGCTGTCCAAGGGCCACGCCTGTCCCATTCTGTATGCCGCTCTGGCGCGCAAAGGGTATTTTGACCTTGGGGAGCTGTGCAAGCTGCGCACGCTGGACAGCTTCCTGCAGGGGCATCCCGATATGAACAAAACGCCCGGCATTGACACTGTGTCCGGCTCCCTGGGCAATGGCGTGTCCATCGGCCTCGGCATGGCGCTAGGCTGCCGGATGCAGAATATCGACAATTACGTCTATGTTATTGTGGGCGACGGTGAACAGCAGGAGGGAATCATCTGGGAGGCGGCCATGGCGGCGGCCAAGCACCGGGCGGGCCGGCTGATTGTCTTTGGCGACAGCAATAACAACCAGTCGGGCGGAAAGGTCACCGAGCTGAGCTCCCTGTACCCCGTCGCGGAAAAGTGGGCCGCTTTTCACTGGCACGTCCAGACCATCGACGGCCACGACATCGACGCGATCCGCCGGGCAATCGGCGAAGCGAAAACGGCCGCCGACCGTCCCTCTTACATTGAGTGCAAAACAATCAAGGGCAAGAACATTCCCTATATGGAGAACAACAATGCCTGGCATAAAAAGACTCCTACAGCACAGGAAGTCGAGCTTGCCAGAGAGGCTTTGAGAGGTGCGATATGGGAGTAAAGAGTACACGTGAAGCTGCCATGAAAGCGATTCTGGAGCTGGCGGAGCAGGACGAGAGGATTATCGTCGTCTCCTCGGACTCTGTGCTGGCAGGCCGCGCCGTTCCTTTTTTGACCCGGTTTCCCCACCGTTTGATCGAGGTGGGGATCGCGGAGCAGAATGCGGTCAATGTGGCGGCCGGTTTGGCCACCACCGGCATGAAGCCCATTGTGATCAGCTATGCCGGGTTTATTACCATGAGAGCTTGCGAGATGATCCGCACCTTTATCGCCTATCCCGGGCTGGACGTGAAGCTGATCGGACTCAACGGCGGGATGCTGGGCGGCGAGCAGGAGGGCGTTACCCACCAGTTTTACGAGGACGTTGGCATCCTGCGCAGCATGCCCGGTGTGAAAATTATCACGCCCGCCGACGCCGGCCAGACCTATCAGGCGGTCAAGGCGATGATGGAGCAGGACGGCCCTGTCTATCTGCGGCTGGGCAGCGGCCGTGAGCCTGAGGTGTTTTCTGAGGATACTCCGTTCCGCTTCGGAAAGATCCACGAGGTCGTCCGCAACGGCGACGACGTGGCCATTTTTGCCAGCGGATTTATCATGGACCGCGCCATCACCGCTGTGGAGCGGCTGAAGGCTGAAGGGGTCCAAGCTACGCTGGTCGACGTATCCACCATCAAGCCGTTGGATGCCGAAAGCGTGGCCGCGGTTCTCAAACGGACCAACCGCGCGGTAACCGTGGAGGATCACAACTGCTATGGCGGCTTGACCAGCGCCATCTGCGAAACAGCCTGCCGGCTGCATCCCTGTAAGGTGTGTCATGTGGCCCTGAACGATGTGTATCCACGCAGCGGCCATGCCGCCCAACTGCTGGACGCCTATGGCTTGTCCGTCCAGGACATTATAAACGCGGCCAGGGAGTCCATGGCGCGCTGAGAACCCGTTCGGGATCTAAAAGGAGGAACGAGACATTATGGTCGGAACGATCACCATAGCCGGCGCGGGCTTGATGAGCGCATCCTTCGCGCAAATCCACGCCCGGTACGGCTGCCGCGTGGAGATTTACGATATCTCCACCGAGAGTATCGAAAAAGGGAAGGCGCTCATCAGAATCAATCAGGAGACCTTGGTGGAGCGAGGAGAGCTGACGCAGGAGCAGTCGGACAAAATCCTTTCCCTCATTTATTTCACCACCGAAAAGAACTGTTTCAAGCACGCTGAATTTGTGATTGAGGCCATCATAGAGAAGATGCCCGCCAAACACGAATTTTGGCAAGAGGTATCCGAGCTGGCACCGGAGGACGCCGTCCTCACCAGCAATACAAGCGGGCTGTCCATCACCGGGATCGCCCGGGCGGTCAAAAGGCCGGAGCGTTTTTGCGGTATGCACTGGGTGAACCCGCCCCATATTGTGCCGCCAAAACGGTGTCGCCCCTGCTGGCAGATCTGTACAACAACGGGAATTACGGCGTCAAGACCGGCAAGGGCTTCTACGACTATGCGGGCGATAAGGCGGACGAGGCAGTTCGCCACCGGGATAAAATGCTCCTGAGGTTGGCCGGTCTACTCCCAAAGCCGCTGAAATGAGGAAAAGAAATAACCTGCCAGAGTGTTTTCAGCCGCCCGAATGAGTTCTTTGTCGCAATTTCATCACCAGGAAAAGGTAGCGGCCAACATTGCCAAACAGTTTTCTTTTCCGATTAAATTAGCAATGTCGTCAACTTAGTGAGCAAAAAGCCTTAAAGCACGGCTTTTCTGCGGTCATGGAAGCGCATATTGCGAGGTATTTTGCGGGGTGAAGAACGACCCGGTTTAATCTCTGTGGTATCG
>Ga0153945_1000137_pt1 | contig 22496 bp, 18 predicted proteins | sample TSNJ029MetaG_FD_104720 | JGI IMG/M metagenome (GOLD analysis project Ga0153945, IMG submission 104720) | Attine ant fungus gardens microbial communities from New Jersey, USA - TSNJ029 MetaG | ecosystem: Host-associated > Fungi > Mycelium > Unclassified | place: USA: New Jersey, Wharton State...
CGTACTTCCGCTTTTGTGTGACCGTTGCGCACTGCTTGCAGCGCCCGTTCCCTCAGTTTTACTGGATATGCCATTCTCCTATTCTATATCTTTCGCTCACGTTTGTAAACCGCCTCGACTATACAGCCACAGGCGGCAAGCCACAGCGAGCAGCAGCAGGGAGGCCGCGCCGAACAGCCTCAGCAGCGGGGAGGCTGTGTGGTGCAGTGCGGCGTCGAGATAACGAGTCGTGGGCAGCCAGGAGGCCACCGCGCCCAACGCCCTGTTGATTTCCCCCCAATCCACAAGGACGCCGCCCAATGTGACCGCCAACAGCAGCACAAAAATGGCGGCGGCGTAAAGCGGACCCGCGCTATCCAGCAGCACCACACACAGCAGCGCGGCGGCGCTCAGGCAGGCGGCGTAGGCGGCCAGGCACAAAATCTCCCAGGGGAGAGAGGTGAGCGCGGCGGGGTATAGCGCCCACACCGGCAACAGCCCCAAAGCGCCTGTGGCGGAAGCGACTGCCCAGAGCGCTGCGCCCATGCCCGCGTGGTAGCGCCACAGGGCGGTGGTGGCCAGCCTGCGCCACAAACCGTGCCGCTCTGAGGATATCAGGCACGGCAGCGCCAGCAGCACGGCCAGCAGCGAAAACAGGGCGATCACGCCGTGCAGGGTCCGCGCCGCGATCGGCGAGAAGGTTGTGGTGTTCCCAAAAGAGTCGAGATAGCGGGGCTGCTGCACTGTAAAGGTCTGTCCCTCGGCGCCAAAGCGTTCCATCAGCGCCGCGATCTCGGGCTCCGCCTCGTTTGGCGGCACACCGAACAGCTCCGCGACCTGGTTGAGCGTCATCCGGCGGGAGGAGGCCTCCAGCACAGAGGAGAAGAGCAGCTCGCCCAGCAGCGTGTCGGCAATGGAGGCAGGGGACTTCAGCAGCGTAATGCCGTGGGAAAGGTCGCCCGCCAGCACGGCGTCCTGCAGCGCATCCTCCAGGATGTAGGCACAGTCCAGCGTGCCTGTCCGCACAAGGTGTTCCACCTCCCCGCGCCGTTCAGGCGTATAGGCGGTGAACAGAATCTCGGGGCTTTGGGGCAGGCTGTTGTAGATATCCAGGGCGACCTTGTTTTCGGGCGAAAAGACGATACCGGCGCGCACGGAGGCTACCGGCGCCCCCGAGCGCAGCAGCAGGCAGCACACCGCCACCACCGGCAGCAGCAGCAGGGCGCAGAGCACACACACGCGGTTCCGCACAAGCCGTATGCAGGTGATGCGGACCGATTCAAGCCACAGCCTCACAGCCAGCGCCTCCTTTCATCCCGCCGCCGCAGAAGCAGTGCGGACCCCAGCAGGAGCAGGCACGTGAAGCCGGCCATAACCGCCAGCGGGAGCGCCGCGAATTGGCCCGTGACGCCGCCGTGAAGTCCGTGCGCCGCCCAATGCTGCAAAGTAAACCGGCCGAATGCCTGCGCCCATGGAGCCAGGTAGTCGGAGGGGAGCACGCCGCCTCCGGCCAGTAGCCCAGCCACCGCAAGCAAGGAGAGCAACAGGCTGCCGGCAGACGCGGTTTTGCAGAGCAGCGCCGCAAACAGCCCATAGGCACCCAGAACCATGGTGAAGACCAGCAGCGGCGCCAGCAGGGCGGGCGCCGCTGCGCCGGTGAGCCGGACAAGGGCAAAAAGCACGGCCGCATCCACAGGCAGCAGGAGCAGCAGGACAGCCGCCCAGCTGCACAGCACCACTTTTGCGCGGCCTGTGCCCAGCTGGCGCAGGCGGATGGTTACGGCGGGGGAAAGGGCGCGCCGCAGGATATCCGGCAGCAGCAGCGGCAGGAGCAACAGCAGAAACACCAGACCGTGCACCAGGTAATAAGCGAACACTGGCACCTGTCCCGTGGCGGTGAGCGTCTGCTTGTCAAAGAGCTGGTCCCGCTCGCCCACGTGGCGCAGAAAGGCCATATTGCTCTGCATGAACATCGCCTGGTACTGGTCGGCGTCCCCGTGGCGGGCGGCGTATTCCAGCGCCGCGTACACGCCGATCTGGCTGGTGCGCAGCATGTCGGTAAAGGCGTCGGCATAGGCTTGCACAAGCCGCGCTTTCAGCGGGGAGGCAGAGCTGTACAGCATGGTAAAGGGCTTGTTTTCGCCGGACATCACACTGGCGGAAAAGCCCTGGGGCAGCACCACAGCCGCAGCGGCCTGCCCCGCTTCAAGCTGGCGGGTGGCGGACTCCAAGCCGGCTTTCTCCAGCTCCAGGATGCCGGCGTAGCTCTCCGAGCCCGAGAGCATGCCGTAAAGCAGGCGGGATTCTAGGGAGTTGTCCTGGTCCACCACGAGAAGCCGCACAGGCTCCACCCGCCGGACAGTTTCGGAAAAATAAACGCCCAACAGCCCTGCTGCGATACACAGCAGGGCTGCCAGGCAAAGAAATGCCGCAAAGCGCTTCCAGTGCGCCAGGAAAAGCTTCAGAATGTGCCGGACTATAAACATGGCGATTCGCCCAATCCGTTAATACAGCCCCAAATAGCGCATGGCGGCTTCCAGATCGGCCAGGGTAATCTCGGAGAAGTTGACGCTGTTTTGGGGGGTGGCCTCCTCCGCGATTTCATCAATGTTACGCACGCCGAAAGACAGGCTGGCGATATTCTGCTGCACGCCGTCGTTGGTGATCGAAAGGCTACAGTCGGCAAAGGATACCTGGTTCGCGTCCTCCGTTACATTGCCGGTCAAATTGAATCCGAACTCGTTAAAGCCGTATTTGTACAGGAAATAGATGGACATGTTCTCGCTTTCGGTGATCGCGGAATTCCAGGAGGTGTTCAGTTCAATGCGCATCGCATCGCTGCTGCCGGTGTCGTCCTTGACATCGAGCATCAGATCGTATTTTCCGGTGCCGCCTTGCATGGTTCTGTCGAAAGTGATGTGCATGACCTCTATTGACTCGCCGCTGTCCTTGACAAACAGCTTCGCATCCATGGAGTCCGCGGGGCAGCTTTCGCCGGCAAGGTCCATGACAAAGCTCATGATGCCGGTGCTGTTGGCCGAGCCGTTTCGCACAATGATCTTGTAATCCGGGATCTCCACGCGGTAGAGCAGCTGGTCCTCGCTGATGTAGTAAAGCAGGTCGATCTTGTCCTTGGATTCGAGCATATTCATGGCTTCGGAGGCGCTGTCCGCGATGCTTCGCAGCTCATTGAGCATAGCCGGGTCCGCCAAGGCGTCGGACAGAGAATCCACGTATTCCCTGAGGGCATCCATCATCTCCAGGTAGCTGCTTTTGATATCAGCCGGGTCGTAGGAATACTTCAGGATGTAAACCTCGCGGTCCGTGCCGCCCACGTTGACAGTTGATTTTCCGCCGCCGGACATGGTGGCGCCCTCGTTCAAACGCTTGTACAGGGTTTGTATGGTGGCCTGGTATTTTTCAGCGGCATCCACGGCGGGATTGTTTTCGCTCTCGCCAAAGATGGCGTCGAGCTTGCCCTGCAGGTCCAGGTCGGAGGGGTCCCCGTAGTAGCTCTGGCTGAAAATAGAGCCCCGGAAGTCCTCGCTGAAAGTCGCGGGGTTCATGGAGATGTATTCGGACCTTGTAAACAACATCGGCATCGAAATCGCCAGTTGGTCAGGCGTAAACAGGAACTTGTTCCCAATCGCTGTATAGGGGCCGGCGGTAACATCCAAGCCCAGCAGAATTTTTTCACGGCCCATGCCCATGGCGAAGTTGCCACCGATGGTGATATCACCGAGCATGGCAAGCTCGTAGGGCAGTAGCTGCTGGTTGGGGGTGAGGCTGAAATCAACATCGATCAAATCGTCGCCGAATTTGGTGAAATCAGGCAAATAGCCCGTGGTGTCGCCAACCGGCCCAAAGGTGTTTGCGATCACGGTGTCCATATAGCCGGGGTTTTGCGCGCCGGGAGGCATGGCACCGCCGCCGCGGCCGAGCACAAAGACCAGGATCACCACCAGGGCCACAACCGCTGCCGCGACACCCGCGATCAGTCCGGTTTTGCTCTTTTTGGGCGGGGGCGTGGCGCCTGTGTCATAACTCTCCTCCTGCGCGAGGGGGGAATCAGCGCTCACGGAATCCTCCGCGATGTCGGGGACGGGGCTTTGTGGTATAGACTCAGACGGTGGGCCGCCATAGCTGTCGGCTTGAGGGGTCTGGTTCTGATCTTGGGTATCCGAGCCGTTTTCGAACGGGTAGTTGTCGTCAAGATTCATTGTACATGTACTCTCCTCTAAATTGATTTTGCGCATATCCGCGATTCCTGCTTATGTCAACTGTGTACCGAGATACAATTGCACTTCACATTCATGCATACATCTGTTATTTGTCGCCATTGCCATAACCTGCCTGATTGCGGATATGCTCCAACAGATAACGGGTTAACTCTTCCCGGTTTTGGGATAAGGCTGAGGTTTTGGCCGACATCACAATGCCGCCGCCGCTGAGCAGATGCATCCTGTCGCTGAGGGGGGCGATTTCGTCGGCGTTATGACTGGTGTAAAGCAGCGTGACCCCTGCGTCCCGCAGGCGCTTTAGCAGTGCGGCCAGCTGCTCCTTGAAATACAAATCGAGCCCTGTAAAAGGCTCATCCAGGATCAGAAGGGACGGCTCCCCTACAAGCGCGGTGGCGATTGCCGCGCGGCGGCGCATACCTCCCGACAGATGGCGCACCTGCTTGTGCAGCAATTCATCCAAGCCGAGCAGCCTCAAGGCGGGGCTCCCAAGGGCCCCGGGCAGGGAAGAGCCCGCCGCCGAGGCCCAAAAGGACAAATTGCCCGCTGTGGTGAGCTCGGGGAAGAGGCTATCCTGCTGCGGCACAAAGCCGATATGTCCCGTGGCTCGCCGCAAGGGAGCGCCTTTATAAAGCACCTGGCCGCTGTCCGCTGGCAAAAGCCCCGCCAATATGGCGAGCAGCGTGGATTTTCCCGAGCCGTTGGGGCCCACGATACAAACGATTTCCCCGGGGGCTACCGCAATGCTCACCTGGTCCAGTATAACGGCCTTGCCGTAGCGTTTGCTGATGTTGACGGCGGATATCAGTTCGGTTCGCCCCCTGTTCTGATCGCGGGATGACGCGATACACCTAGATATTATATTACACCAAAAAGAATAATATGGCAAGTTGCCAGAAAATGCGCAAAAAAAATGAACAAAGCGGTCGGTCGTATATATGAAAATAGAAATTAATTTATGATTTTGCAAAACAAATTATTTAAATATATTGACGAATTATATTATATACGTTATAATAGTAGCTGAGGATGTGAGTGAAATGCAGAAGAGTATGTACAGTCTGATTCTGATGGACGAGGTTGTGCGTGCGGCCGACAAGCTTGCACATAAGCGCGGTACTAGCCGGTCCAACCTGATCAACCAGGTCCTGGCCGAGTATCTGTCGCTGACCACGCCGGAAATGCGCATAGAGGATATCTTCCGCCGGGCCTCCGTCGTCGCCGAGGGGGAGAATTCCCTGCAGCTGCTTACAAGCAGCGGGATGCTCCAGATCAAAAGCGTGTTGAACTACAGATACAACCCCGCAATCCGCTATACGATAGAGATTTCCCCCGACGGCGAGCATTATTCCGGGGTCTTCCGCGTATTATCGCGCACCCAAAGCAAGCCGCTTCTTTCGCAGCTGAACGTGTTTTTTGAGATATGGGCCCAGATTGAGCACTACTGCCTGAGCTCCGCAAACGGGCGGAAGCCGGATTATGAGATATCAGCCGGCCGCTACCGCCGTGTTTTGTGCGTGGAGGACGGCAGGGAAATACACGATTCCCACCGGCTTGGCGAGGCGATCGGCGCATATGTGCAGCTTTTCGACAGCGCGCTGGAGCTGTTCTTTTCCGCCAATAGCAGCGTGGATATGGAGATCTACCAGCAGATGATCGGCGACTACAAGGCTTTTTTGAACAACACCGCAATCCGCTTATAACAAAGCAAGGGGGCATGACCAATGAATACACAGAGATTCACACAAAAATCCGTTGAGGCGATCCAGGCGGCGCAGAGTCTTGCCATCGCCAACCGGAATATGCAGCTGGAGCAGCAGCACCTGCTCGCGGCCCTTGTGGAGCAGCAAGACGGTCTGATCGGCCAGATGCTGCTGAAAATGGGCCTGGACAAAGAGGCGGTGATGGACGATATCAATCGTGAAATCGCCAAAATACCGGGTGTGACCGGCAGCGGCCGGGAAGCGGACAAGATCTATGTCGCGCAGGATGTGGACGTGGCGCTGGTGTACGCGGAGACCGTGGCCAGCCAGATGAACGACGACTATATATCGGTGGAACATATTATGATGGCGATTTTGAGCAAGCCCAACAGCGCGATGAGGCAGCTCTTTCAGAAGTATGGTATCACCAAGGACAGCTTTCTCGCAAGCCTGGTGTCGGTAAGGGGCAACACCCGCGTGACAAATGACACGCCGGAAGAGACCTACGACGCGCTGGAGAAATACGGCGACGACCTGGTAGAGCGGGCCAGGGGCCAAAAGCTCGACCCGGTGATCGGCCGGGACAGTGAAATCCGTGACGTAATCCGCATCCTGTCGCGCAAGACCAAGAATAACCCGGTGCTGATCGGCGAGCCCGGCGTGGGCAAGACAGCCATCGCCGAAGGGTTGGCCCAGCGCATCGTACGTGGGGATGTGCCGGACAGCCTGAAAGACAAAACCATCTTCTCGCTGGACATGGGGGCCTTGATCGCAGGGGCCAAATACCGCGGCGAGTTCGAGGAGCGCCTGAAAGCCGTGCTGACAGAGGTGAAGAAGAGCGACGGCAAGGTGCTGATGTTCATCGACGAGCTGCACAACATTGTGGGGGCGGGCAAAACCGACGGCGCCATGGACGCGGGCAACCTGCTCAAGCCCATGCTGGCCCGCGGTGAGCTCCACTGTATCGGCGCCACCACGCTGGACGAATACCGCCAGTACATCGAAAAAGACCCGGCTCTGGAGCGCCGCTTCCAGCCTGTCATTGTGGAGGAACCCTCGGTGGAGGACACGATCTCGATCCTGCGCGGCCTGAAAGAGCGGTACGAGGTATTCCACGGTGTGAAGATCCAGGATCAGGCGCTGATCGCGGCGGCCACCCTGTCCCACCGGTACATCTCGGACCGCTTCCTGCCGGACAAGGCCATTGATCTGGTGGACGAGGCATGCGCGATGATTCGCACCGAGATCGACTCCATGCCCATTGAGCTGGACGAGATATCCCGCAAAATCATGCAGCTGGAGATCGAGGAGGCCGCGTTGAACAAGGATCAGGACAAGGTCTCCCAGGAGCACTTGGCCGATATCCTTAAGCAGTTGGCCGACCTGCGGGATCGGTTTGGCGCTATGAAAGCCCAGTGGGACAACGAAAAGGACGCCATCGGCAAGGTGCAGCGTCTTCGGGAGGAGATAGAAAGGGTCAACGCCGAAATCGAGCTGGCAGAGCGCGGGTATGACCTAAATAAGGCCGCGGAGCTCAAATACGGAAAGCTGCCCGAGCTGCAGGGCATGCTGGAAAAAGAGGAGCACGCCGCGGAGGCGTCCGCCGGCCAAAGCTCGCTGCTGCGCGACAAAATCACCGAGGAGGAGATTGCCCGCATCATCGGCCGCTGGACCGGCATACCGGTCGCAAAGCTGATGGAAAGCGATCGCGAGCGCCTACTGCACATGGAGGACATTCTGCATGAGCGGGTGGTGGGCCAGGACGAAGCGGTCGAAAAGGTCAGCGAGGCCATCCTGCGCTCCCGCGCGGGCATACAGGACCAAGCCAGGCCCATTGGCTCTTTCCTGTTTCTGGGCCCCACCGGCGTGGGCAAGACCGAGCTGGCCAAAACGCTGGCTGAGTGCCTGTTTGACGACGAGCGCAACATGGTGCGCATCGACATGAGCGAGTACATGGAAAAGCACGCGGTGTCCCGCCTGGTGGGGGCTCCTCCCGGCTATGTGGGCTACGAGGAGGGCGGCCAGCTCACCGAGGCCGTGCGCCGCCGCCCCTACAGCGTCATCCTGTTTGACGAGGTGGAGAAAGCGCACCCCGATGTGTTCAACATTCTGCTGCAGGTGCTGGACGACGGCCGCATAACCGATTCCCAGGGCCGTACCGTGGACTTCAAAAACGCAATCATCATCCTCACCTCCAACCTGGGCTCCCATTATCTGCTGGACGGCATCGGCCCGGACGGGGAAATCAGCGATCAGGCCCGGCAGCAGGTGGAGCAGGTGCTGCGGCAGAGCTTTCGGCCGGAGTTTCTGAACCGGTTGGACGAAATCGTGTTCTACAAGCCGCTGAGCAAAGACAACATCGTGAGGATCGTAGACCTTCTGATCGAGGATTTGCGCCGCCGGCTGCGGGATAAGCAGATTTCGGTGCGCCTGACCGAAGCCGCAAAGGCCTACGTGGTGGAAAACGGCTACGATCCCGTCTACGGTGCAAGGCCGCTCAAGCGTTTCCTGCAGAGCAAGGTGGAAACGCTGCTGGCCCGGCGGCTGGTCGCGCACAGCGTAAAGCCCCACACCACGCTGGTGGTGGACTACGGCGCGGATGGACTGAGCGTATCCGAGGAGGCGGGGGAGTAAATGAAAAGGGGGTGTTGCGCAAACACCCCTTTTTTTCGCGTCTGGCCCACCCTCTTGCCAGGCAAAGAGCCATGCCGCCACTGCGAAAAGTGAAAAACCCGCCTATTGAGGTTGCAAATCAGGCCCCGGGATGCTATAATCACATAGTACTTTTGCCCGCTAACACAATGACAAAATACTAAATTAATGGAGTGAATTATTATGCGATCAAAATTCGGTGTGCTGCTGGCGGCGGTCCTGTGTGTGACGATGATTGCCGGCTGCTCAAAAAAGCCTGAGGAAAAGCTGATTGTGGGCCTGGACGACACGTTTGCGCCTATGGGCTTCCGCGACGAGGGCAACAACCTGGTGGGCTTCGACATCGACCTGGCCACCGCTGTGGGGGAGCAGATGGGGGTGGCCATTGAGTTCCAGCCCATTGATTGGGATTCCAAGGAGATGGAGCTGGAGGCCAAGAACATAGACTGCATCTGGAACGGCATGTCCCGCACGCCCAAGCGTGAGGAGGAAATGACGCTGTCCCAGAATTACTTAAACAACAGAATCATCATTATGACTGTGCCGGGCGTTGAGATTACCTCCAAGGACCAGCTGGCGGATTACCAGATTGGCACCCAGGCCAAATCGTCTGCGCTGGAAGTAATCCAGGAGGACGAGGTCTTCTACGACGGCATCAAGAACAACTTGTCGGAGTACCCCACCTACGACGAGTGCATCCTGGATATGCAGGCGGGGCGCGTGCAGATCATGATAGTGGACGAGGTTCTGGGCGAGTATAAGAACAACAATCTGGACAGCAAATTCACCGTGTCCGCGGTCGATTTCGGCGAGGACTTCTACACGATCGGCTTCCGCAAGCAGGACACCGAGCTCTGCAAGAGGGTGGAGGACGCTCTCAAGGCCGTGTGCGACAGCGGCAAAGGCGCGGAAATTTCGGAAAAGTGGTTCGGTACCAACCTGCTTCTGGAAATGGAATAGCTCAAGCTGCCCATTCCGGGATGCCCCCGCGCTGAGAAAGGTTGTGCCGCAGTTTGAATTTATCAATGGAGTACATTTCCGCGCTGCTGCCGTCCTTGTTGGGCGGCATGGCCGAAACCCTGAAGCTGTTTTTGATGACGCTGCTGTTTTCGCTGCCGTTGGGGCTGCCCATCGCACTGGGCAGCATCTCCCGGTTCTGGCCGGTGAAAGCCCTGTGCAAGCTGTACGTGTGGCTGTTCCGGGGCACACCGCTGATGCTGCAGCTGTTCTTCTTTTACTATGGCTTGGGCATCATCGCCAACGACAGCGGCATGCTGTTTTTGCGGCTGGACAGGTTCCCAGCTGTCATTCTCACCTATACGCTGAATTACGCCGCCTATTTCGCCGAAATCTACCGCGCCGGCATCCAGTCCATCGACCGGGGGCAGTACGAGGCCGCCAAGACCCTGGGCTTTACCAGGGGGCAGACCATGAGCAAAATCATTATCCCCCAGACAATACGGCGCATCATCCCGCCGGTGTCCAACGAGACCATCACACTGGTCAAGGACACCGCGCTGGCCAATGTAATCGCGGTGTCCGAGCTGCTGAAGGTAGCCAAGGACGCCTCCAACCGGGACACCAACACCACCGCCTACATGCTGGCGGCCGTTGGATATTTGATGATCACATTTCTGCTGACAATGCTTTACAGGCAGCTGGAAAAGCGCTTTTCCAGGCATGAGCAGGAGGCGGTTGCATGAGTGCGATCATCGAGATGAGCAATATCGTGAAGCGGTTTGCGGGCGGCCCCGCGCTGGACGACGTGACGCTGCATGTAAAGACAGGCGAGCAGGTGGCGATCATCGGCTCCTCCGGCTCGGGGAAATCCACGCTGCTGCGCTGTGCCAATCATCTGGAGGCGATTGACAGCGGCCGCATCGCCATCAACGGCCAGGCTCTGGCGGAAACCGACGCCGCCGGTAAGGTGCGCTACAAGAGCGACGCCGTAATCCGTTCCTTGATCATGCAGACCGGCATGGTGTTCCAGCACTTCAATCTATTCGGGCACCTGACCTGCATGGAAAACATCACTATCGCGCCGATCCAGATCAAAAAGGAGCCGGAGGAGGTGGTGCGGGCCCGCGCGGCTGACCTGCTCAGGGTGGTGGGGCTGGAGCACAAGGCCGGCGCCTACCCGGCCCAGCTTTCCGGCGGCCAGAAGCAGCGCGTCGCCATTGCGCGGGCACTGGCTATGCGGCCTTCCATTCTGCTCTTCGATGAGCCCACCTCGGCGCTGGACCCGGAGGTAACGGGCGAGGTGCTGCGTGTGATCCGCGAGCTGGCCGCGCAGGGGTACACCATGGTGCTGGTCACCCACGAAATGGGCTTTGCAAGGGAGGTGGCCGACCGGGTCATCTTTATGGATCAGGCAAAAATCGTGGAGGAGGGCGCGCCGGAACAGATTTTTGAAAGCCCGAAAAGTGACCGTTTAAAGGCATTTTTAAACGCCGTGCTCTGACCGGCGCGGCAAAAAGCGGGGCAATCCGGCCGGATTGCCCCGCTTTTCATTTCAGATAATCAGCTTCTGCATAAAGACGCCGTCGTGGCATTCGAGCTTTAGTTCAATGGCATAGCCGCGCTTTTTGTATTTTTCGATCAGCTCCGTCACCGTGTTCAGCCCCAGTCCGGAGTGCGCCTCCTTGGTGGTGAAGCCCTTTTGGGTGATCATATCGATGTCCACGGGCCCCTTGCAGGAATTCTGGATGCTGACAGTATAACGCCCACGCTTGAACGTGATATCAAGATTCACGAATCTCTCGCCCGGCTCCGCCGCGGCTTCCAGGGCGTTGTCCAGCAGGATGCCCACCATGCGGCTGAAATCCAATGGGTCACAGTACTCCAGCGTTATCTCCTTTTGCAAAAAGATGTGAAAGTTTACGCCATGAATCTCCGCGATCTGCATTTTGGAAAGCACAATGCCGTACAGGTAGGGGTTGTTCTTGAGTTGTGCGTTGATCACCTCGGGCGTGGTGACATTCAGCAGCGCCATGTCCATGTTTCTCACAAGGCTGCGCAGGGAATCCCAGTCCTCCAGGCTTACAAGACCGTCAATGGTGCAGATTATGTTTGCGAAATCATGCTTGAAGCCGCGCACCTTGTCCAGATTCTTGTTAAGTGATTCGTTGTGCAGCAGCTGCGTTTCCAATTGAAGCGAAATATTCGCCATTTTGTTTAAATTGTATGCGTTGATGATGTTGTAAATGAAAAAGGCCATAAAAAGGATTACATTGTATAGGCCCATCCTGTTGTACATGGAGATGTTGTTGTTTTCGATATGCAGGATATTTGGCAGTGTGAACAGCAGCATAAAGAGCAGATAGATGGCCCAAAAGCTTTGCCTCTTGGGCTTGATCTGCAAGGAGAAAGGCTTGACAATCCTTTGTGCGATATATCTGATGATCAGGATTAAAACTAAATTGAACGAACGGGCGATCATTTGATGCAATGGGTTCTGGAAGTCAACGCTAATGAAGCGGTAGGACACGTTGACGGCAAATATGAGGATATACTCCACGCCGGTGACAAACAGTAGCTGCCCCAAGCCCAGCAGCAGACTCTTTACAATGGTGGCGCGGAAAAAGAGGAAATAAGAAAGGACGACAAACATAATCCAAAACACCACGAGCAGACGGCTTTCCACGATCTCGGCGATGACCGCGTAGGCGACGGTGAGGCAAAATGCCGACAGAAGCAGACGCTTATTCGTGCAGGGTGTTTTGGTTACATACAGAATAGTGGATTGCGTAAAATATGTCTGAAAAAACGAAACCAACAAATCCACTGGATATACCCACATGAAAGTCGCCTCCCTCATTCTGTCTGAGATGTTGCCTGAGGCAATCATAGCAAATGCTGCAAAAAAGTCAAGGACATTGGCGATATTTGTAAGGACATTGGCGACATTTGTCTGGAAAAGTATTGTTCAACCCGGCGCACAAGCAAAAATACGCTGCCGCAATATGCTTGTGCACATCTGCGACAGCGCCAAAAAAGTATGATCTGAACTTATAGCGGTCCTTATTTCAGATTCTGAACGGCTTTTTCTGCGAAGCTGTTGTCGACCAATGCGTCATAAGGCGCCCTGTGGGAAAGTTCTCCGGCCTCCTCCATGACCATCTGCAGGCGGTCGAAAGAATCCTGCGTCATCATCGGCACAGCCGCGTAGGCGCCAATCTCCTTGTAGCGCGCGATGGCCTTGGCCATGATATCCAGATCCGCGTCGGGGAAAGCGGGGGAAATGGTCTTGGCGATCTCCTCGGCCGAGTGCTCCGCCACCCACTTCTGCGCTTTGGCCAGCGCGTTGGTAAAGCCCTGGACGACCTCGGGGCTCTTTTCGATAAAGCTCTTGGAAGCATAGTATGCGGTGTAGGGAATTTCGCCCGCCGATTCACCCACCGACGCGACAATGTAGCCCTTGCCCTCCTTTTCCAGCGAGGAGGCGGTCGGCTCGAACACGGTCACATAATCCCCGGTACCGCCGATAAACGCACCGGTCATGGCGGCGAACTGGATCGAATTGTCGAACTCCACATCCACGCCGGGAATCAGCCCGTTCTGCTTGACGACATACTCCAGCGCCATGTAGGGAACGCCGCCCTTGCGCCCGGGCAGCAAGTGAGTGCCCTTGAGCTTGCTCCAGTCGAAGTTGTCGTCCGGCTCACGCGCTACAAGGAAAGAGCCGTCGCGCTTTGTCACCTGGGCAAACACGGCGGCATAGTCGGCTTTGCCCTCGTTGTAGATGTAAATGGCCGCCTCCGGTCCGGAAAAGCCTATGTCTACGGCGCCCGAGATCACCGACGTCATGACCTTGTCCGCGCCCTCGCCCGAGATCAGCTCGATCTCAATGCCTTCCTCAGCGAAGAACCCCAGTTGGATAGCCGCGTACTGCGGCGCGTAGAAAACCGAGTGGGTCACCTCGCTGAGCTTGACGGTTGTAAGCCCTTTTTCCTTGGCCCCGCAGGCCGTGAGGAGCCCTCCGAGCATAACCGCCGCCAGCAGCAGTGCGGCCCGGCGCACCCCTTTTCCGTTTGTGAGTTTCATCTGACTACCTCCTGTTTATGTTTCGTATGTTTAACGGCGTTGAGCACAAGGCGTTCCGCGAGAGTCACACCCCAGTACAAAAGCGCCGCAACTACTGCCAAGATGATCACGCTGGTCATCACAAGGTCCATCTGGAACACCTGGCCGCCGTAGACGATCAGATAGCCCAGCCCCGCCTTGGACACCAGAAATTCACCCGCGATCACACCGACCAGCGAAAGGCCGATATTGACCTTGAGGGAGTTGAAAAGCGTGTTCAAATTCGATGGGAAAATGATTTTTACAAAGGTCTGCCGGCGGCTGGCGCCAAAGGTGCGCACCATCTTCACCAGTTCCTTGTCGGTGCTCAAAAAACCGTTGAGCATCTCCAGCACGGTCACGATCAGCGAGATAGCCAGCGCCATCACGATAATCGCCTGCATGCCGGCGCCGACCCAAATAATGATCACGGGGCCCAGCGCGATCTTGGGCAGCGCGTTGAGCACCACCAGATAGGGGTCGGCCACCTTGGACAGAAAGTCCGACCACCAGAGCAGCAGCGCGATTAGGTTGCCCAGCAGCACGCCGAGAGTGAAGCCCACCAGCGTCTCGAAGCAGGTGACGCCAATGTGGGTGATCAGCCCGTTGCTGTGCAGATTGGTCAGGGTTGCGACAACGCGGGAGGGCTGGCTCATAATAAAGCTGTCAATCACGCCCATATTTGCCAGTATTTCCCATAGAGCGATGACCAGCACGAGCACCGCGGCCCGGCAGAAGTTGATTGCCCTACGGCGCTTTTGCTGCTTGCTCAAATACGCCTGCCGCTCAACCGACAGCGCCCCTTTCCGCACATATATGATTTGATTAAACATGTACATCAAGCTCTTTCCAAATAAGATTAAAGTATTTGCCGAACGCCGGATCGTTTCTGCGTTTCAGCGGCGGCATGGGAAGCCCTGTTACGGTGGGGAATTCGATGCTGTGAATGTTGCGCACCCGGCCGGGGCGGCAGCTTAACACGATGACCCGGTCGGACATGCTGATGCTTTCCGGTATGTCATGTGTCACCATCAGGGCTGTTTTATTTTCCTTTTTCAGAATTCCGAACACGTCCTCTGTCACGGCCAGTCTCGTTTGGTAATCCAGGGCCGAAAAGGCTTCATCAAGCAGCAAAAGCTCGGGCTTTGTGGCGAGTGTGCGGATCAGCGCCGCCCTTTGCCGCATTCCGCCCGAAAGCTGGAATGGGTATTTGTCCTTGAATTCCATCAGCCCGTAGTTCTCGAGCAGAGAGTCCACGTAGCTGATGTTCTCTTTCGTGAGCATACCGCGTATTTCAAGTCCCAGCAGCACATTGCTGTGGATCGAGCGCCAGTCCAGCAGATTGTCCTTCTGCAGCATGTAGCCGATTTTGTCGGATACGCCGCTGATGTCCTCGCCGCCCACACAGATTTTTCCGTAGGTTGGGGGGTCGAGCCCCGCGATGACGGACAACAGGGTCGATTTGCCGCACCCCGACGGCCCAACAATTGCGATTTGCTCCCCCTCATATGCTTGAAAGCTGATGTTCTCAAGCGCTGGCACCTCGCCGTTTTCCGCCTGATAGATCAGTGATACATTATTCAGCTGAAGAATTTCACGCATGGTCATCCTCCGTTTCCTATTTGCGTAGTCTTCATTATTCAGTATATGGAAAATGGCAGGCAAGGTGATAAATTTCACTGTTTTAAAGGTTCCGCCGCTATTTTGCGATATTATACACTTTGCCATAAAAGGTATATTTTATATGTACTGGAGCATCTTTTTGTGTTATACTTTCTTGAGGAGGACCGTATGAGAACAAAAGGACTTGCAGCATAAGGAGGAGTGTAAAATGAGTTCGATTGCACAAAATTTGGACCGTGTATTTGACGTATCCGGAAGAGGATCATCGGTGAAAGTGGAGGTTTTAGCGGGGCTTACCACTTTTGCGACAATGGCTTACATCCTGCCGGTCAATGTGAATATCCTGTCGGCGGCCGGGCTTGACGGGGGTGCGGTGTTTATGGCCACAGCCCTGGGGTCGGTGATCGGTACGGTGCTGATGGCGCTGCTTGCGGGGCTGCCTTTCGCACTGGCGCCCGGCATGGGGCTGAACGCCTTTTTTGCCTACACGGTGGTGCTGGGCATGGGGTATACCCCGTCCTTTGCGCTGGCGGCTGTGCTGGTGGAGGGCCTCATTTTTATTGTGCTGAGCCGCACCGGGGTGCGCACGGCGCTGTTCAACGCGATTCCCACCGAGCTTCGTTACGCTGTTTCAGCGGGTATCGGGTTGTTTATCATGTTCATTGGCCTGCAAAACGCGGGCTTTATCATCGGCGATCCCGCCACCCTGGTCGCGATTAACCCCCGGCTGAACACAGCCGCCGTGGCGCTTGCAATTATTGGCACGGCGATCACGCTGGTGTTTTGGCTCAAGAAGGTCCGGGGCGCGTTGCTACTGGGCATTCTGGCAACCTGGATACTGGGAATTGTGGCGCAGTTTGCGGGCTGGTATGTGATCAATCCCGATGCGGGCGCTTTCTCGCTGATCCCCAGCGGCATACTCAGCCCACCGCCCAGCCTGGCGCCCACTTTTGGGCTCTGCTTCGCGGGCTTTGCCGAGGCGTTTTCCAGCGCCGCCGACATCGGACGGTTTTTCGTTGTTATGCTAACGTTCCTGTATGTGGACATCTTCGACACGATCGGCACCCTTACCGGCGTTGCCACCAAGGCCAAAATGCTGGACAGCAACGGCGAGCTGCCCGGAATCAAGGGCGCGCTGACCGCCGACGCTGTGGGCACCGCGGCGGGGGCGATCATGGGAACCTCCACCATCACCACCTTTGTGGAGTCGGCCGCCGGTGTGGAAGAGGGCGGCCGCACCGGCCTGACCAGCATGGTCACCGCGCTGTGCTTTCTGCTGTCCATCTTCCTCTACCCGATCGTGGGTACCATCCCCGGCTTTGCCACCACTTGCGCGCTGGTGGTGGTGGGCGTGATGATGCTGGAGCCTTTGGGGGGACTTGACTTTTCAAATCCCGGACAGGTCATTCCGGCGGCGTTTACCGTGGGTCTGATGGTGATGGGGTATTCCATCAGCGCGGGCCTGCAGTGGGGCGTGTTGTCCTATCTGCTGGTGAAGTTGGCAACAGGCAAGGCCAAGGAGGCAAACAAGGTGGTTTGGGTACTGGGCGCTCTGTTTTTAATCAAAATCGTCATTCTGGACAGACTGGTGTAAACACTGCAAAATAAACTGCGGGGAGAGGCGGGAGTTTTGTGAAAGCGGAGGAGCCCGCACGCTACGAGAGCTGGCAGAGCGAGGCTTTGTTTGCCGATATGCAGGATGTGCTCGCGAAATTCAACGCAGTCCTGGAAAGCTCCTATGACGGCATTTACATCACCGACGGGGACGCCAACACCATCATGGTCAACAAATCCTACGAGGCCGTTTCGGGTCTCAGGCGGGAGGACGTGCTGGGCAGGAACATGCGTGACCTGGTCAAGGAAGGCGTCATGGATTTTTCCGGCACCATCCTGGCCATGGAAAACCGCGGAACGGTGACCATCGAGCAGAAGTTTAAAACCGGAAAGCGCGCTGTGATCACCAGCACCCCCACGATCGACCAGCACGGCGAGATTGTGATGGTGGTGACCAACGTGCGCGACATCACCGAAATCCACAACCTGCGCAAGCAGCTGGTGCGAAAGGAGGAGCTGTCGAAAAAGCAGCTCTCCGAAATCGAAATCATCCGCAAGCAGATTATCGGATCGGGCAGCATGGTGGCGGTGGACGGCACCATGCTGCGCACCATGCTGATGGTGAACCGAGTGGCGCACATGGACACCGTTGTGCTGCTGCTGGGGGAAACCGGTGTGGGCAAGGAGATGGTCGCTTCCTACATCCACCAGAACAGTGCCCGCAAGGAGGAAAATCTGATCAAGGTAAACTGCGGGGCGATCCCGGAGCACCTGATGGAAAGCGAATTGTTCGGCTACGAGCGCGGCTCCTTTACCGGCGCCGAAAAGGAGGGGAAGATGGGCCTGTTCGAGGTGGCCAACAAGGGCACCATCTTTCTGGACGAGGTGGGCGACCTGCCCATGGACGCCCAGGTGAAGCTGCTGCGGGTGGTGCAGGAAAAGGAAATTCAGCGCATTGGAGCCACAAGGCCGCGCGGTATCGACGTGCGCATTCTGGCGGCTACCAACCGGGACCTGGAGGCTATGGTGCGCGAAAACAAGTTCCGCAAGGACCTGTATTACCGGCTCAATGTGTTCCCCATCACCGTGCCGCCGTTGCGGGAGCGGCCGGGGGATATTCTGCCGTTGGCAGAATCTATACTGGCCCAGCTCAACAAGCGGTACGGCTTTAAAAAGGAGCTCTCCCAGACAGCGGAGCTGGAGCTGCAGTCCTACAGCTGGCCGGGAAATGTGCGGGAGCTGCGCAACGTGGTGGAACGCGCCATGATCCTGAGCGCGGAAAACAGCATCCAACCGCGGGACCTGGCCATCTACAAGTCCCGCCCGCCCGAGCCCGGCGCCGTTGAGCTGCCGGATCACCCGCTGAACCTCAAAGGGATATTGGAGGCGCTGGAGAGCAGCTACATCGAGCAGGCGTACCAAAAGCACCGCAACATCCGCAGGGCTGCCAAAAGTCTCTCCATGGACGCGGCCACCTATGTGCGCAAGCGCAAAAAATACGCGGAAAGGGATAGCGTCAAAAGTAAAGCTAGCTTTAGAAATGAAACAAATGCGTGACAAGCCGTATACAAAGGTCTTGCGCGGCACTGTTGCAACCGGATCAATCAAGCGGAGGCTGGATTCAGTTTCATAATCGAAACTGAATCCAGCCTCCGCTTGATGCTTGTCATTACGAATGGGGAGTACAAAGCCAAAAAAATAATTTAGAGATTCATTAACATTGGCACAACAATTGCTTGATAATATATTTGTAAGCGATGACCCGGAAAAAGACAAGGAGATGAGGACATGAAGCAGTTAATGTTAGGGCCGCAGCTGCACAAGTTCCAGAGCTGCAAGGAATTCGCCGACGAGTTCCAGATCGGAAAAGGGGATTTGATCCTGACCAACGAGTTCATTTACAAGCCCTGCTTTGGGGCCCTGAACCTGCAGGCCGATGTGATCTATCAGGAAAAATACGGCGCCGGCGAGCCCTCGGACGAGATGGCGGAGGCCATCTATGCGGACATGAAAGGCAGCTACAAGCGCATCATCGCTATCGGCGGCGGTACGGTGGTGGACCTGGCCAAGCTGTACGCGCTGAAAAACGTGACCCCGATCCTGGATCTCTACGACCGCAAGCAGGATATCATCAAGGACAAGGAGCTGATTCTGGTGCCCACCACCTGCGGCACCGGCAGCGAGGTCACCAATCTTTCGATCCTGGAGCTCAAGAGCAGGCAGACCAAGATGGGGCTGGCGGCCGACGAGATGTACGCCGACAGCGCCGTGATGATTCCCGAGCTGCTGGGGGGGCTGCCCTACCGCTTCTTTGCCACCAGCTCCATTGACGCGCTGATCCACGCGGTGGAGTCCAGCGTGTCCCCCAAGGCCACCAGCTACACCAGGCTGTTCGGCTACAAGGCGATTGAGATGATCGTCCGGGGATACCAGGAGATCGCCAAAAACGGCCAAGAGGCCAGAATGCCGCTGTTGGAGGACTTCCTGGTGGCCAGCAACTACGCGGGCATCGCTTTCGGCAATGCGGGCGTGGGCGCGGTTCACGCCATGAGCTACCCGCTGGGCGGCAAGTACCACGTGGCCCACGGCGAGGCGAACTACGCGCTGTTCACCCGTATCTTTGAGTACTACATGTCCATTTGCAGCACGGGGGCTATCGCTGAGCTCAACGAGCACCTGGCCGGTCTGCTGGGCTGCGCCGCGGTCGACGTGTACACCGAGCTGGAGAAGCTGCTTGGCAGCATCCTGCCCCGCAAGCCGCTGCGCGAATACGGCGTGACCGAGCAGGATGTGGTGGAGTTCACGCAAAACGTCATGGAAAAGCAAACCCGCCTGACCGCCAACAACTTCGTGCCGCTTGACGCACAGCGGGTGGCGGCCATATACCGAGAGCTTATGTAACCGATTTTATCGAAAAGTGAAAGGGGAATACCAGTATGATGACAGGCGAGCAATATGTGGAGAGCATCCGCAAAATGAACATGGAGATTTACATGTTCGGTGAAAAGATCGAATCGGCGGTGGACAGCCCGATGCTGCGGCCCTCGTTGAATTCTGTGAAAGCTACATACGACCTGGCGCAGATGCCCGAGTACGAGGACCTGATGACCGCCACCTCCCATCTGACCGGCGAAAAGATCAACCGCTTCTGCCACATCCACCAGGGCACCGGGGATTTGGTGAAAAAGGTGAAGATGCAGCGCCTTCTGGGCCAGAAGACGGCCTCCTGCTTCCAGCGCTGCGTGGGCATGGACGCGTTCAACGCGCTGTACAGCACCACTTTCGAGACCGACATGCAGCACAACACCGACTACTACAAGAATTTCGTATCCTACATGAAGCTGGTGCAGGAGAACGACTGGACCGTGGACGGCGCCATGACCGACCCCAAGGGTGACAGAGGCCTTGGCCCCAGCCAGCAGGCGGATCCCGACCTGTACCTGCGGGTAGTGGAGCGCCGCCCGGATGGCATTGTGGTGCGCGGCGCCAAGGTGCACCAGACCGGCATGTGCAACTCCCACGAAGTCGTCGTGATGCCCACCATGGCCATGAAGCCGGAGGACAAGGACTACGCGGTGTCCTTTGCTGTTCCCGCCGACGCCAAGGGCGTGTTCATGATTGTGGGCCGCCAGAGCTGCGACACCCGCAAGCTGGAAAACAGCAAGCTGGACGTGGGCAACTGCGAGTTCGGCGGCATGGAGGCGCTGGTTGTGTTCGACGACGTGTTCGTGCCCAACGACCGCATCTTCCTCAACGGGGAAACCGACTTCGCCGGCATGCTGGTGGAGCGCTTCGCGGGCTATCACCGCCAAAGCTATGGCGGCTGCAAGGTGGGCGTGGGCGACGTGCTGATCGGCGCGGCGGCTCTGGCGGCCGAGTACAACGGCGCGGCCAAGGCGTCCCACGTCAAAGATAAGCTGATCGAGATGACCCACTTGAACGAGACACTGTACGCCTGCGGCATCTCCTGCTCCGCCGAGGGCCACGTCACCAAGTCCGGCAATTACATAATCGACCTGCTGCTGGCCAACGTGTGCAAGCAGAATGTCACTCGCTTCCCCTACGAGATCACCCGGCTGGCCGAGGACATCGCGGGGGGGCTGATGGTGACCGCGCCGTCCGAAAAGGACCTCCGCCACCCCAAGCTCGGGCCATACATCGACAAATACCTGAGGGGTGTGGACAGTGTCCCCACCGAGGACCGGCTGAAAGTGCTGCGCGTGATCGAAAACCTGACCCTTGGCTCTTCGGCCGTGGGTTACCGCACCGAGTCGATGCACGGCGCGGGCTCTCCCCAGGCGCAGCGCATCATGATCGCGCGCCAGGGCAACCTCGCGCAGAAGAAAGAGCTGGCAAAAGCCATTGCCAAGATCAAAGAGCCCGCGGCCGCAGCAAAATAGCATGCATGTCACAGTGAAATACTGCGGAGGCTGCAACCCCCGCCACGACCGCGCCGCCCTGATTCGCAGACTCCGGGAGGATTTCCCCGGCGTCAGCCTGGGCGGTGCGGATGGTGCCGGCCCCGAGCCGGACCTGGTGGCGGTGGTGTGTGGGTGCCCGAGCCGATGCGCCTCCCACCAGCACCTGGTGGGGCGCTTCGGCAAGGTGGTTCTGTGTGCTCCCGAGGATTATCCGGCGCTGTACGAGGCCGCGAAAAGATATCAACAGCAACTGTATAAGGAGCGAAGCTTATGAATTGGAAAGACATCTATAAGCAGCGACTCACCACGGCCCAGGAGGCGGTAAAGCGGATCAAATCCGGCGACCGCATATCCCTTAGCCACGCTGTGGGCGAGCCGACCTATCTCATAGACGCGATGGTGGACAACAAGGAGGCCTACCGGGATGTGGAGATCGTCCACATGGTGCCCATGGGGCGCGCCTCCTACGCCCAGCCGGGCATGGAGCCCTATTTTCGCCATAACTCGGTGTTTGTAGGCGGCCCCACACGGGGCACCATCAAGGCCGGCCACGGCGACTTTACGCCCTGCTATTTTTCCCAGATCCCCAATCTGTTCACCAGGACCCTGCCGCTGGACGTGGCGGTGATCCATGTGTCCGCGCCGGATGAGCACGGCTACTGCAGCCTCGGCGTGTCGGTGGATTACTCCAAGCACGCGGCGGAGCAGGCGAAGCTGGTGATCGCCCAGGTGAACAGCCAGATGCCCCGCACCATGGGCGACAGCTTTGTGCACGTGTCCCAGATGGACTGCATTGTGGAGCACGACGCGCCGCTCATCGAGCTTGCCCCGCCCAAAATTACCGAGGTGGAAAAGGCCATCGGCGAGAACTGCGCCAAGCTAATTAAGGACGGTGACTGCCTGCAGCTGGGCATCGGCGCGATTCCCGACGCGGTGCTCTTGTTCCTCAAGGACAAAAAGGACCTGGGCATTCACTCCGAGATGTTTTCAGATGGCGTTGTGGAGCTGGTGGAGGCCGGCGTGATCAACAACAAAAGGAAAAACCTGCACAACGGCAAAATGCTGGCCACATTCCTAATGGGCACGCAGCGGCTCTACGACTTTGTGGACAACAACCCCTCGGTAGCCATGTACCCCGCCACCTACACCAACGACCCTTATGTGGCCGGGCAGAACGACAATCTGGTATCGATCAACTCCTGCGTGCAGGTGGACCTGCTGGGCCAGGTCTGCTCCGAGATGGTGGGCACCACCCAGATCAGCGC
>Ga0153945_1000138_pt1 | contig 22334 bp, 23 predicted proteins | sample TSNJ029MetaG_FD_104720 | JGI IMG/M metagenome (GOLD analysis project Ga0153945, IMG submission 104720) | Attine ant fungus gardens microbial communities from New Jersey, USA - TSNJ029 MetaG | ecosystem: Host-associated > Fungi > Mycelium > Unclassified | place: USA: New Jersey, Wharton State...
AAGCCGATGTGTCCGTTTTCGCCCAAGCCCAACAGCTGCATATCGATGCCGCCCAACCCCGCGATCACCTGGTTGTAGCGTGCGCACTCCCGCTGGGGGTCCGCGGCCAGGCCGTCGGGGATGTGGGTGTTGGCGCTGCCGATGTTCACATGACAAAACAGATTTTCGTGCATATAGCGGTAATAGCTCTGGGGGTCATCCTTGGCGAGCCCCTTGTATTCGTCCAGATTGACCGAGCGCACGTTGGCAAAGTCCAAATCGCCATTGCTGTACCACTCCGCCAGCCAGCTGTAGATGCCCTGCGGCGTGGAACCGGTGGCCAGACCGAGCACGCAGTCCGGCTTCATAATCACCTGCGCCGACAAAATGCTGGCGGCCTGGCGGCACATATGGCGGTAGTCCTTGACTTTATAAATTTTCATTCCAAATAAGCCTCCTTTTCTCATCCTATATTAATATATAATTTCTTTTTTTTCAATCGAAATGGCGCGGGGTTTTCACGCCGGTCGCGGTATTTGGCCGAAAGTTCCCGGACAGGCGCGGGGGAATAATCGGAGCGATACCATGCACAATAAAAGGCGGGGCGGGCCGATGCCTCTTTGCATGAGCCCATAAGACAAACTTCCTATCATTTCGCGGCAGATCGCTTTCATTATTCTTGGATACCCGCAATTCTATGACACTGCTTGCCCGCTTCCCGCCGCGCAGCCGGCAGATGCTGCCTCAAAAGGAGGAATTTGAGGCAGCATATATAAAAAAAGTTTCTTTTATACGAGCAAATTCTTCATTTTTTGTAACAATTTATAATTTTTATGTAATTTTTTTCGATCCGCTTTGCGTGATACAGAAAATGTGATATACTAAATATATTGATGCATTGTGAAGTGCGGAAAAGATTAAAGATACGGGAGGTTTTCTCGGCATGAGAAAAAAGGCGTTGAAATTCATTGCGGTTGCGCTTACTCTGGTGGTGATGACCACGCCGATAAGTGTGTCCGCCGCGTGGGACAGGCTGGACGACGACAGCGATTCGGGCGGCAGCATTTTTGGCAGTGGGTTCGGAAGCGATTCCGGGAGCAGCTCCAGCAGCTCTACATACCCCTACAGCGGTATTAAAAAGCAGATTAGTGAGTACGCGGCCGTGAACAGCGATGTGATCGGCTGGCTCAAGGTGCCGGGCACCAACATCAACGAGCCCATTGTGCAGAGCAAGCAGAGCAACAGCTACTATGTAGCCCGCGACTGGAAAGGCACAAACTATCCCAACAACAACTGGCAGAACTACACCACAACCGCGACCTATCTGGACTACCGCGGCCAGCTTGGCGCGGGCTGGAAGCAGGGCACCTCCAGAAACCTGGTCCTCTACGGGCACAACTGGAACAACCTGCGCACCCCATTTGTGGTGGGCAACAAAACCGGCTACACCATGTTCGCGCAGCTGCCCTCGTACAACGACATCAATTTTGCAAAGCAGAATTCCCACATCTACTTCTCCACCGGTGAGAACGAGGGCGTGTGGCGCGTGTTCTCGGTGGCCTACTGTGAGCTTTCCAAGAGCTTTTTCTACAACAACTCCAACCCCAGTGCCGACGATTTTACCAAGCTGATCAAGGAGCTCCAGGACCGCAGCATCTTTGACTTCGGCGTGGAGGTGGACAACAGCGACCGTATTCTGACCCTGTCCACCTGCACCCGCCAATACAACGTTGGTGAAAACCAGCGCTTCATCGTAGTGGCCCGTCTGCTGCGGGACGGCGAGTCCGAGAGCGACAGCGTATCGGTGGCGATAAACTCTGATGTGAAAGTCCCGAAATTCAGCTGAGCCAGTTAAATTTACTAAAGGCCCCCGGTATTTGCGGACACCGGGGGCCTTTGATTTTTTTAAGCGCATTTCCTTCTTTTTTTGCTGTCCGATGCATGAAACAGCTTCTGCTTCAAATAGTAAAGATGCGTTTTAGCGCATGCATCCGGCTGCGGGTGCATATGATTTTGTAATGGGAGAATAAAAAATGGAAAACGAAATACTATTGCGGGTGGAAGGCATGAACGGCAGGAAGTGCGAGGACAAAATCGTCAGTGGAATCACCAGGATGCCCGGCGTGGAGCTGGTGCAGGTAAACGCGGAACGGGGCACGGTAAGCGTGACCGGCGGGGACCTGGACCAGCTGCAGCTGGTGGACATCATCGAATCGCTGGGATACACCGCGCTGAATACCTGAACAGCACAATGCTGCGGGCGCATATTCGTGTAACCTTTTTGTAAGAAACAGGTTGCCGTGTGGGCGCAAAAAGGGTATAATGAATTCAGCCGTTTTCATGTGCGTCCCCTCACAAACAGGAGGAAGCGCCATGATTGGGGATTTACACTGCCATACCCGCCTTTCGGACGGGTCGTGCAGCATCGACGACGTGATCTTTTACGCAAAGCGCGCGGGCCTAAACTTTTTGTCGCTGACCGACCACGACACCATGGACGGTGTTGTGCGGGCCGGTGTGCTGGGCCGGCGCTACGGCCTGCGGATCATTCCGGGGGTGGAGCTTTCCTGCTTTGACCAGCAGAGGGACCGTCCGGTTCACCTGCTGTGTTATTTGCCGGATAAGCCGGACAGGCTCCAGGGTCTAATGGCCCGTACGCTGGAGAGCCGCGGCCGCGCGGCAAAGCGAATGGTCCGGGCTGTCACCCGCTATTACCCCGTGACCGGGGAGCACATCGCCCGCTACGCGCTGGGCAGCAAATCGGTGTGCGAGGTGCACATCATGCAGGCCCTGATGGATCTGGGGTATGACTGCCAGAGCCACGGCGCCCTTTACACCGAGCTGTTCTCCCCCGGGTCCGGCCTGTGCGCGGCGCGGCCAGAGCTCCCCGACATCTACACGGTGCTGGACGCCGTGCATGACGCGGGGGGGCTTGCGGTGCTGGCGCATCCGCCTGTGCTGGATTCGATGGAGCTGCTCAAGGATCTGGCCGAAAAGGAGCTGCTGGACGGCGTGGAGCTTTACCACCCCAAGGTGCGGGGCGAGGCGGCCCTGGCGGTGGCCGACATCGCGCGCCGTCACCAGCTGATCACCACAGGGGGCTCGGGCTTTCACGGCTGCTGGACCGGCACGCCGAACCCGCTGGCCAGCTGTGTGGCGCCGGAGGAATCGGTGCGGGAGCTGTTCCGGCGCGCCATGCCGGTGAAATGACGATGGAAAAAGAGGGTGAAAGCGTATGATAAATGTGTTCTTGTTGGCAGCCGTCCTAACGTGTCTTGCCTGCGCCGCCGCGTTGCCACGGCACAGGCGGCATTCACCGCTGCTGGCGACCGCCGGCGACGAGGACATGAAGATTGCCCCATCAGGCGGCTTTTCGCAGAGCGCGGGCGCCGAGGAATCCTCCGAGATGGCTGCCGAGCAGTTTTTGAAGCTCAAGAGCTCCGGCAATATCGAAAAGGCAAGGCGCCTGGGGGATAAGTTTGCGTTGCTGCTGCTGGAAAAGCACGCCGGGGCCAGGAGCGCCGAGGATTCTCTGCGCGCCCACCAGCAGCTGGTGCTCTACTCCTACGCCGTCACCAGGGCGGTATCGGACTGCGCGCCGGATTCCCTGCTTGCCCAAACCAGCGTGAATGTGTTCTACGACTGCCTGGAGGACAGCGCGCCGGAGCTGTACCGGCACATCAGCGACGTAGGCGCCCTTTCCCTGTACATACTCTGCGAGCGCAGCCAGAGCCGCGACCACAAGATTGGCGAGGTGTACGCGCGCCTTTGCGGCGTTGAGGGGGACGCGGCGGCGACCGCGGAGGGAAAGGAGCTGTACCGGCGGTTTTATGAATTGTGCGCCAAGGAGCATGCCAAAATAAACTACAGCAGTATATAAGGATAAAACGATGAAGTTAATATCGTGGAATGTAAACGGCTTGCGCGCCTGCCTGGGCAAGGGATTTCTGGAGTCGGTCAAGGGCCTTGACGCGGACATCGTGTGCCTGCAGGAGACCAAGATGGAGCAGGGGCAGGCCGAGCTGGACCTGGCGGGCTACCGGGAATACTGGAACAGCGCCGAGAAGAAAGGGTATTCGGGCACGGCGGTGTTTGCCCGCCAGGAGCCCCTTTCGGAAAGCCGCGGGATCGGCATCCCCGAGCACGACCGGGAGGGGCGCGTGATCACGCTGGAGTATCCGGGCTTTTATCTTGTAAACGTCTACACGCCCAACTCCCAGCGGGAGCTGGTACGCCTGGGCTACCGCATGCTGTGGGAGGACGACTTTCGCGTCTATCTGCTGAGGCTGGATGCGGACAAGCCCGTGATCTGCTGCGGGGATATGAACGTAGCCCACGAGGAGATCGACCTGAAAAACCCCAAATCCAACAAGAAAAACGCTGGCTTTACACCGCAGGAGCGGGAGAAAATGACCGCGCTGCTGGTGTCCGGCTTCGCCGACACCTACCGCGTTCTTTACCCGGACAGGACCGGGGCGTACAGCTGGTGGTCCTACATGCGAAATGCCCGCGCCACAAACGCGGGCTGGCGCATAGATTATTTTATTGTGTCGCAGCGGCTGCTGAAGAATGTGAGAGACGCTGCAATCTACCCGGATATACCGGGCAGCGACCACTGCCCGGTGGGGTTGGACATCGACCTATAGAAAGACCTTGGAAAAACTTTCTATATGTTTTTGCCCACCTCGAGCATGCGGTTCATGCCGGCCTCCACCGCGTTCATTACGGTGCCGCGGAAGCAGCCCTTTTCCAGCGCGTGCACGCCCACAATCGTGGAGCCTCCGGGGGAGCACACGTTGTCCTTGAGCCTGCCGGGGTGGCCGCCCTCCAGCAGCATCTTCGCCGAGCCCAGCAGCGTCTGGGCCGCCAAACGGTAGGCCATGTCCCGCGGCAGACCCATGGCCACGCCGCCGTCCGCCATGGCCTCCATAAACACAAACGCGTAGGCCGGGCCGCAGCCGCTTACGCTGTTGAGCGGATCAATCAGGCTTTCGGGAAGCACATAGGCAATGCCCATCAGCGAAAACACCTCCTCGGCCAGCGCGGTGTGATCGGGGGTGCAAAGGCCGCCCGCCGCAATGCCCGCCGCGCCCTCCCGCACCAGCATGGGGGTGTTGGGCATCACGCGGACCACCGGGGCCTTGATGAAGCTTTCCAGCAGCGCAAGCGTGGCGCCGCCGACAATCGAAATGACCAGCTGGTCAGGCCTGATATGGGGCCCCAGGCTTTCGAGCACAGGGCGCAGATACTGGGGCTTGACCGCCAGAAACAGGATGCCGCAGCTGTCGGCCACGGCGGTGGCTCCCTCGTTGCTGTGGGCGTTGTTGGGCGCGGTGTGCACACCGAAGCGCTCCGACAGATCGCGCAAGCGCTGCTCGGACACATCGCACACCGTTATGCGGGACGCCTGCACCACGCCCGATGCGATCAGGCCGCCGAATATGGCCTCGGCCATCTGACCGCCGCCGATAAAGCCGATGTTTTGTTCGCTGAGTTTCATAAGTAAACGCGCTCCTTTATAGTATGTAGTGGCTAGAAAATAGAAAAAACTTCCGCAGGCGAATTTATTTCGCCGGAGGAATACCTTAACCCGCGCCCGAGACGGGCGCGAAACCGGGGGGGTCACGGGGGGCACTGGGTTGCCCCCCGTGACCCCCCCGTGGGCGGCCGGAGGCCGCCTACTTGTCTCCCTGGAGCAGGTTCTCGGCGTAGCGCCGCAGCTCGTCCTCGGTGTGGATATTGGTGGCGCGCTGTATGATCATGCCCTGTATATAGTCAGGCAGAGACATAAAATAGGACTGCGCGCTGTCGTTTTTCTCAAGCATTTCACCCAAGCCGGAGGGGGCGTAAAATTCATGATTCTGGGACATAATACTATCACCTCGGCGATAGTATTTGCACGCGGGGCCAGGATCATACCGGAAGAATTTCAAACGCTACATGTAAATTTTAACGGGCAGGAACCCCCACGTGTTATTTGCCCAACTCCTGTATGAATGCCTCAATGCGGTCCAGAGCCTCCTTGAGGTGGCTCACCGAGTAGGAGTAGGAAATGCGCACAAAGCCTTCCCCGCACGCGCCAAAGGCGTCCCCCGGCACAACGGCCACCCGCTTTTCCTCCAGCAGGCGCTCGCCGAACTGCTGGGAGCTGAGTCCGGTGGTCTTGATGGAGGGAAACGCGTAAAACGCGCCCTGGGGCGAAAAGCAGTGCAGCCCCATCCTGTTCAGTCGATCCACCAGAAAACGGCGGCGCATGTCGTACTCCTGGGCCATTTTTTCAATAGCCTCGTCGCAACTGCACAGGGCCTCAATGGCGGCATACTGGCTTGTGGTGGGGGCGCACATAATGGCGTATTGGTGGATTTTAAACATCACTTCCATGATCTCCCGCGGGGCCACCGTGTATCCCAGACGCCAGCCAGTCATGGCGTAGGCCTTGGAAAAGCCGTTTACCAGCACCGTGCGCTCTTTCATGCCGGGCAGCGACGCGATGGAAACGTGCTTGGTTCCATAGGTCAGCTCGGCGTAAATCTCGTCGGACAGCACGATGATGTTGGTGCCTCGCAGCACCTGCGCGATCTCCTCCAAGTGCTCGCGGCGCATCACGCCGCCGGTGGGGTTGTTGGGAAACGGGAACACCAGCAGCTTTGTCTTGGGGGTGATAGCCTTTCTCAGCGCGTCGGCCGTGAGACGGAACTCATCCTCCTCCTTGGTCACGATGGGCACCGCCTTGCCACGGGTCAGCTCCACGATCGGCGCGTAGGCCACAAAGCAGGGCTCGGGAATCAGGACCTCGTCGCCGGGGTTCACAAAGCCGCGCACACAAAGGTCAATGGCCTCGGAGCCACCCACTGTTACCAGCACGTCCTTCGGCTCGTACTCCAGGGAAAAACGGCGGCTCAGGTAGGTGCTGATCTCCTGCTGCAGCTCAGCCAGTCCGGCGTTAGCGGTGTACCAAGTGCGGCCCTTGTCCAGCGAATCTATGCCCTTTTTGCGCACCACCCAGGGCGTTTTGAAATCCGGCTCGCCCACACCCAACGAGATCACATCTTTCATCTCGGCGGCCAAGCTGAAAAACTTCCTGATACCTGAAGGCTTCAGCTGCACGGCGGTGTGGGAGAGAAGCTTCTGGTAATCAATCACAGCACAACCCTTCTTTCATCCCTGTAGGTATCGCCGGTTACAACTCCCTTTTCCTTGTATTTGCGCAGGATAAAGTGGGTGGCGGTGGACTGCACCGAGTCCAGCGGCGCCAGCCGGTACGCCACAAAGGAGGCGATGTCCTTGAAAGTCTTGCCCACAATGGTCAGCGCCAGGTCGTACCCGCCGCTCATCAAGTACAAAGACTGCACCTCGCTGTAGCGGGAGATCTGCTCCGCCAGCTCCTCGAAGCCCCGGTCTTTCTTGGGCGTGACCTTGAGCTCAATGCGGGCGGAAACGTAGTCCCGGTCGGTTTTCTCCCAGTCCACAATGGTTGTGTAGCCGCGGATGATCCCTGCATCCTCGTACTCCTTGATCGCCGCTTTCACATCTGCCTCGGCCATATCCAGCATTGCCGCCAGCTCCGCATTGGAAAGGCGCGCGTGTTTCTCCAGTTGCATCAACAGATCATACATCATCATGGACACCTCCGCATTTTGATTATAGCAAAAAGAATAAGCCGGCGTTTCCGGTTATTTTTCCCCTTTGCTGTAAGCCCTATTGTAACACAGCGATCCGCTTTTGAAAAGTGGATCGCTGCAAATTGACTGACTATGCAGCAAGGTTAACACCGCCTATAGGCGGCGCGCGGCGTATGCCGCGATTTAAAAACACTAAAGCATTTTTAAATTAACCAGCTATATTGGACAACCGGCATTACCCTTGCCCAGGTAGCTTTCAGCTATCCGGGCCGCCGTTTCCGCGTCCTTCAAAATGTTCTCCCGCAGCTGCTCGATGGAATCGAACTTCTGCTCGGGGCGTATGAACTCCAGAAAGGCCACGCCGATCTCCCTGCCGTACAAATTGCCCGAAAAGCCTTGGATGTAGGTTTCAGCCAGCGGCGTATAGGTGCCGATAGTGGGCTTGGTGCCCACGTTGGTCACGCCGCTGTAAAGCACGTCGTCCACCGTGGCCAGCGTGGCGTAAACGCCGTAGCGGGGCACTGCAAAGCCCTCCGGAAAGGGCTGGTTGATGGTGGGAGAGCCCAGCGTGCGGCCGATGCGGTTGCCCTGCACCACCTCGAAGTCGATGGAAAAGAGCCGGCCCAGCAGCCTGGAGGCCTGCAGCATGTCCCCCCCGGACACCGCCGCGCGGATGCGGCTGGAGCTGACCCGCTCGCCGTCCGCGGAGATTTCCTCCACAACCCGGCAGACGATCCCGGTGGGCCGGGCCAGCGCCATCAGGTCCTCCGCGCCCGAGGCCCTGTCCTTTCCGAAGGCAAAGTTGTAGCCGCAGCACACGAACCGCGCCCCCAGGCTGTCCGCCAGCACCTGCCGCACAAACTGCGGCCCGGCCATGCCCCGCACCTGCTCGAAAGGCAGAGCCACGGCGTACTCGAACCCCATGCGCCCCAGCAGCTTCGCCAGCGTCTTCTGGGTGGTCAGGCTGCCCGCCCCCTTGTAGCTGGGCGGCGGTTCGGCCAGCGCGAACGTGAACACGCAGGGCAAAAGGCTGTCGGCGCGGGCGGCTTTCAGGGCGGCGCGCAGCACCACCTGGTGGCCCACGTGGATGCCGTCGAACATGCCCAAAGCCACCGCCGTGCCGCGCAACGGCAGCGCTTCGTCCCGCAGAGAGCGGATGATCCTCACGATACCGCCTCCCGCACAAATAATTTTTTCACGCGCAACTGTCCCCTGTCAGAGTAGGCAAGCCCCAAAAACCGCCCTCCCGGTCCGAAAGCAGCCAGCAGCGCGCCTTCCCCCACCGCAGGACCGTCCAGAGCGCACATGTCCATGCGCACGCCGTTTTGCAAAAGGTGCGCATGCTTTTCACTCAGCTCCAGGCGGGGCAGCTCCCGGAACGCGCTTTCCACCGGCAACAGCCTGCCGGACAGTGTTCCCGCGTCGGTCAGCTGCTGCGCCTGTTCCAGTGTGATGCAGTCCTCCAACCCGTAGCCGCAGGCCAATGTGCGCCGCAGCGCGGTCAGCACCGCGCCGCAGCCCAGCCGCTGGCCGATGTCATGGCAGAGGCTGCGCACATAGACCCCCTTAGAGCAGTGCACTTGCACGGTGTACTCCGCCTGCTCCTCGTCCGCCCGCAGCAGCTCAATGCCGTGGATTTCGATTTCGCGCGGGCTGCGCTCCACCTGCACACCCTTGCGGGCCAGGTCGTATAGTCGCACGCCGTTCACCTGCACTGCCGAGTACATGGGGGGCAGCTGACTGCTTTTTCCCACAAACTTCAGGGCTGTTCGCCACACCTGGTCGGCTCCGGCTGTCACAGGCCTGGTCTCCAGCACGGTGCCTGTAATATCCAGCGTGTCGGTGACTGTGCCGAGGCGAAAGGTGGCTATATACCCCTTGTCCTGGTTGGGCAGCAGGTCGCACGCCTTGGTGGCAATGCCCAAAAAAAGCGGCAGCACGCCGGTCGCCATAGGGTCCAGGGTGCCGCCGTGGCCTATTTTTCTTGTTTTAGCCATGCCGCGCAGCTTCGCCACCACGTCAAAGGAGGTGAAGCCCGCCGGCTTATCGATACACAGAATTCCATTCATGACGCCAAATCATTCAGTTCCTTTTCAATTTCCCGCACCAGAATGTGCTTTACCTGTTCGCGGTTGCCGCTGAGCGTACAGCCTGCGGCGTTCATGTGGCCGCCGCCGCCTAGGCGCGCGCATATTCTCGAGGCGTCCAGCCCGTCGCCTGTTCGCAGCGACACCCGCTTGGTGCCGTCCCACCTCTCCCGGATCGTCACGCCGGCCTTGACCCCCTCGATGCGGCGGGGGATCGCCGAAATGCCGTCCAGCTCGTCCTCGGTTACGGCGTACTTTTCCGGCGTGCCCGCAAATACCGTGATAATGGCGCACTGGCCGTCCAGAAAATACTCCAAATTATTGAGCAGTATCTTTTCGATCTCCAGCCGGCCGCGGCTCTTGGTGTCGAACATGAGCTTGTTGATGTTGGCGTGCTCGGCCCCGGCCTCGATCAGGTCGGCCGCCACCCGGTGGGTGATTGGCGTGACATTGTCGTACTTGAAGCAGCCTGTGTCGGTGGCGAGCCCTGTGTACAGGGCGTTGGCAATGGGCCGGTCAATCTCCGCCCCCAGGCCCAGCACCACCTTGTACATCATTTGGGTCACGGCGGGGGCCTGCACGTCCAACAGGATATTGGGTGCTTTCATCTCGTTGGATTTATGGTGGTCGATGCAAAGGTCCACCCTGTGGGCGTAAAGGGGCTCCAGGCTGCCCAGCAGCTGGGTGCTGGCGATGTCCACCGTTACGATGTAGGCGGGCTCGAACTCCTTTGGTGTGTAATCCGCCCCCATAATGAAGTGGTAGCGCTCGGGAAAGCCGTCGCAGCACTCCACGCGGGCCGTTTTGCCCAGCTGCTCCAGCGCGTAGAGCAGCGCGAACGCCGAGCCCAGTGTGTCGCCGTCCGGCTTTTGGTGGGAGAGGATCAAGATGTTGTCCTGCTGCGTGATCAGCTTGCAGGCTGCTTGGGTGTTGATCAGCATGGGGATCCTCCGTTTCAAGTAAGGTCTTTTAGCTTTTTGTTCAGGTCCGCGCTGTAGGCGATGCCGTCGTCGGGCAGGAACTTGAACTCGGGCGTGCGCCGCAGCTTCAAACGCGCGCCTACCTCCCGGCGGATGTAGCCCGCCGCGCTGGAAAGGCCCTCCACGGCCTTTTTGGCGCCCTCCAGCCCGTCCATCGAGCTGATATACACCTTGCAGTGGGCGTAGTCGCCCGACAGGTCCAGCTTCACGATGCTCAGCACGCCGGTGACACGGGGGTCCTTGAGGGAACGCATGATGTCGGAAAGCTCCCGCCGCAGGTCCTCGGCGGTGCGCTGTACTTTATGGGATGGCATAGTAGTCCTCCATATAGTGGCTAGAAAATAGTAGAACGGACAAAGCGCGTCAGCGCTACAGTATGAGGATTTTTAAGGGGGCATTAGCATCCCCTTAATTCGGGCCAAATACCTTAACCCGCGCCCGTCGCGCGGAACCGGGAGTTCACGGGGTGTTGGACATCCCCGTGGGCGGCTTTCGGCCGCCTAGTCCCTGTATTCCTCCATTTCGTAGGCCTCGAAGATGTCGCCCTCCTTGATGTCGGCGAATTTCTGCAAGCCCATGCCGCACTCGTAGCTGCTGGCAACCTCCTTGACGTCGTCCTTGAAGCGGCGAAGGCTGTCCAGCATGTCGTCGGCAACGATGATGCCGTCCCGCACAACCCGGATCTGGGCGGAGCGGGTGATCTTGCCGTCCAGCACATAGCAGCCGGCGACAGTGCCCACGCTGGTGATCTTGTATACCTGGCGCACCTCGGCGCGGCCCAGCTCCACCTCGCGGAATTTGGGCGCCAGCATCCCTTTCATAGCGTCTTTCACCTCGTCGATGGCGTCGTAGATCACGCGATACATGCGGATTTCCACCCCGTCCCGGTCGGCATTTTCCTTGGCCACGGGGTCGTAGCGCACGTTAAAGCCGACTATGATCGCGTTGGAGGCGTTGGCTAGCATCACATCTGACTCGCTGACCGCACCAACGCCGCCGTGGATCACGTGCACGCGCACCTCGTCGTTGGCAATTTTCTCCAACGATTGGCGCACGGCCTCCACCGAGCCCTGCACATCGGCCTTGACGATAATGGGCAGCTCCTTGATCTCGCCCTCGGAGATCTGGCTGAACAAATTGTCCAACGTCACTTTCTGGTAGGAGCCGAACTGCTCCTGTTTCTGCTCGTGGCGGCGCTGGTCCACCAACTCCCTGGCCAAGCGCTCGTCCTCAACGGCGTTGAACACATCGCCGGCCTGGGGCACCTCGCCCAGACCTGTGATCTCCACCGGGGTGGATGGTCCCGCCGCCTCAAGCCGCTCGCCCTTGTCGTCCATCATCACGCGCACGCGGCCCAACGCCGTTCCCGCGATAATGATGTCGCCGGTGCGCAGCGTGCCGTTTTGCACCAGAATCGTGGCCACCGGGCCGCGTCCCTTGTCCAGCCGGGCTTCGATCACGGTGCCGCGGGCCTGACGGTCCGGGTTGGCTTTCAGCTCTTTCATGTCGGCCACCAGCTGCACCATCTCCAGCAGTTGGTCGATACCCTGGCCGGTCTTGGCGGAAATCTCCGCGCAGATCGTGTCGCCGCCCCACTCCTCCGGTACCAGTTCGTACTCGGTCAGCGCCTGCTTCACCCGGTCGGGGTTGGCGTTCTCCTTATCCATTTTGTTGATCGCCACGATGATCGAAACCCCCGCCGCCTTGGCGTGGTTGATAGCCTCGACAGTCTGGGGCATGATGCCGTCGTCGGCGGCTACCACCAGGATCGCGATGTCGGTCACCTGCGCGCCGCGGGCGCGCATCGAGGTAAAGGCGGCGTGTCCGGGCGTGTCCAGGAACGTGATTTTGCGGCCGCCGTTTACATCCACCTGATAGGCGCCGATATGCTGGGTGATGCCGCCGGCCTCCCCCGCCGTGACGTTTGTCTTGCGGATCGCGTCCAGCAGCGAGGTCTTGCCGTGGTCCACGTGGCCCATCACCACCACCACGGGGCAGCGGGTCTCCAGGTTGTCGTCCACGTCCTGAGTTTCGTCGAACAGGCGGTCCTCGATCGTGACCACCACCTCGGGCGAAACTTTCGCGCCAATCTCCATGGCCACCATGGCGGCGGTGTCGTAGTCGATGATCTCGCCGGCGGCGGCCATCACGCCAAGGCCCATCAGGCGCTTGACCACCTCGGTGGCCTGCACTTTCAGGCGGCCTGCCAGGTCGGCCACCGAAATCTCTTCGGGAATTGTGATTTCCAGCTTCTGGCGGCGCTCCTTTTCCATCTGGATGCGGCGCATTTTCTGCTCTTCCTTTTCCTTGCGGGACATGAAAGGCTTGCCGCGCTGGGCCGAGCGCTGGCTCAGCTTCTGCTTGCGCACGCCGGTGTCCTTTTTGGCCAGATTGGTGGGGGCAATGGTCTCGTAGCGCTCGTTGTATTTGTCCAGATTCACTTTAACGGTGCGCATATCCACATGCGTTGCATTGTCCTGCTGGGTGGTTTGGGTCACGGCCGGACCCGTGGGCTGCTGGGCGGGACGCTGCTGGGCGGGACGCTGCCGCTGCTGCGCCTGCCCCTGCTGATTCGGGCGCTGCTGACTCTGCTGCATTGCGCGCTGCTGGCCCTGCTGGAAGCGCTGGTTTTGCTGCTGTTGGCTGAGTCGCTGCTGGCCCGGCTGCCGTTGCTGGCCCTGTTGCTGGGCCGGCCGTTGCTGGCCCTGTTGCTGGGCTGGCCGCTGCTGGGCTGGTCGCTGCTGGCCTTGTTGCTGGGCCAGCTGCCGCTGTTGGCCTTGCTGTGGCGGCCGTTGCCCCTGCTGCGCGGGTCTTTGCTGCTGGGTGGGCTGAGCTGGCCTCTGCTGCGCCTGCGGGGCGCTTTGCTGCACCGCGGCGGGGGGCGCGGTGGTGGGGGCGGGCGCCGGTTTCGCCACCGCAATCGCTTGGGCGGCCTCCCGCTTTTTCTCGCCCTCGGCAAAGTATTCATCGAAGCTTTCCACCGTGTTTTGGGCGGTGTAGTGTTCAAATACAACGCTGAGTTCGTCCTTTTCCAGGGCGGTCATGTGTTTTTTCGGGGCGTCAAAGTATTTTCCCAGCAGATCGATAATGTCCTTGCTGGGAACCCCAAGGTCCTTCGCGACCTCGTGGACACGGTATTTTTCCATCATAAGCATCTATTCCTCCTCAGTATGCATGCGGCTCAACAGTTCCGTAATTTTATGTGAAAGGCCCTGATCGGCAACGGCCAGGATTCCCGCCCGCTTACCCACCCGGAACCAAATCTCGTCCATTGTGACGGGAGCGGTGTGTGGGATGATCTTCTTTTTTTCACAGAGATAGCGCATTTCCTTGGCGCTCTTGGGGGAGATGTCCCTGGCGAACAGCACCAGCCGCGCCTTGTCGGCTGCAACGGCCTGCGCAACGGCATCGAACCCCCAGATCAGCTTGCCCGCCCTGCGGCAGAGGCCCAGCGTTGAGAGAAGCCTATCCCTCATTCCGGCCCAGCTCCGCTTCCAGCTGGCTGTAGACCTGCTCGGGAATCTGGCAGGAAAGCGATTTTTCCAGCCGCCTTGCTTTGCGCGCCAGCTTCAGGCACTCCAGCTTGGGGCAGATATACGCGCCCCTGCCCGACTTCTTGCCGGTCAGGTCGAGGGATATTTCGCCCTCGGGGCTGCGCACCACCCGCACGAGCTCCTTTTTGGATTTTTGCTCCTTGCAGCCGGAGCACATTCTCTGTGGCAGTTTTCTTGTTTTCATCTTTACACCCGCTATTCCCACGGGTGGACAGATCAGGGGCCCTGGGAGGAAGACTTTAGATACCCGGTATCGTTTACTTCTCCGCGGACGTTCCGATCTGACCGCCCTGCGTCTTATTCCTCATTTTCGCCGAAGAATCCGCTTTCGGGGCGGATATCGATTTTCCAGCCTGTCAGGCGCGCGGCGAGCCGCGCGTTCTGACCCCTATTTCCGATGGCCAGCGAGAGCTGATTGTCCGGCACGGTCACCTTACAGCTGCGGATCTCCTCATTCTCTATGTCCACGGCCAGCACCTGGGCCGGAGAGAGGGCCTCGGCGATAAACCTGGCCGGGTCCTCGGAGTACTTGACCACGTCGATCTTCTCACCGCCCAGCTCATCCACAATGTCGGACACGCGCACCCCCTTGGGGCCGATACATGCGCCCTGCGCGTCCACGTTTTCGTCCTTGGACCATACAGCAAGCTTGGTGCGGGAGCCCGCCTCCCTGGCGATGGCCCGGATTTCCACGGTGCCGTCGTAGATCTCGGGCACGTTCATCTCAAACAGCCGCTTGACCAGCCCCGGGTGGGTTCTTGAGATCATAAGGCGGGGGCCCTTGTCGCCCACGCTCACGTCCACCACATACACCCGCACCCGTTCGCCGTCGCGCAGCACCTCGGTGGGCACCTGCTCGCTCTTGGGCAAAATCGCCTCGTGCTTACCGATTTCCAGTGTCACGTTGCCCTTGCGCTCGTCGACGCGCATCACGGTGGCGGTCACAATGTCGTGCTGACGGCTTTGGTATTCCTGCAGCAGCAGCTCGCGCTCGCCCTCGCGAATGCCCTGGCGGATCACGTGCTTGGCCGCCTGCGCCGCGATGCGGCCGAACTGCTTGGTTTCCATGGGGATTTCCACCATGCTGCCCAGAGCCGCTTTTTTGTCGTACTGGTAGGCCTGTTCAAGCAGAATCTCGTTGGCGGGGTCTTCGATATCCTCCACCACCCGCTTGCGAAACGCCACGTAGAATCTGCCAGTATCCGGGTCGATCTCCACCACGTTCTCCTCGCAGCCGTCGCCATCCCTTTTGATGGCGATGGCGATGGCGTTCTTGATCTTTTCCAGCAGATACTCCATCGGGATGCCCTTTTCCTTCTCCAGCAGCCTGAGCGCTTCAAAGAATTCGGTGTTCATCAGTCCAGTCCTCCAGTTTCAAAGTCAATGTAAAGCCGAATGAACGCGGTCTCGCTTTTGTCAAACACCATCTCCACATCCTCCTCCAACAGAATCGTGATCGCATCCCCTCGCTTGCCCGCCAGGCGGCCCACAAACTCCCGCACGCCGTCCACCGGGCGGATCAGCCGCACCACCACCATGTGCCCTTCGTAGCGGGCAAAGTGCTCATCCCGCACAAGCCGCCGCTCCACGCCAGGGGAGGAAACCTCCAGCACATAGCTCTGGCTGATGGGGTCGGCCTCATCCAGCAGCTGGTCCACGGCGCAGCTTACCGCCTCGCAGTCGCCGATGGTCACGCCGCCCTCCTTGTCGATAAAATAGCGCAAAAACCATGAGCTACCCTCCTTTTCAAAGCGGGTATCCCACAGCTCAATGCCCATTTCGTCCAGCACGGGCTGTATCAACCGGCGGGCGGTTTCCACGGTGCCGGATTTCTTTTTTTCTGACAAACGCCACTTCCTCCCAACATAAACAAAAGAGCGGGGTCATCCCACTCTTTTGAGTAACTTCCTATCTAACGTCCACATTGTACCACACAAATAAGTGATTTGCAAGCACAAATTCTATAATCAGGCTGTCGGGGGCAATAGCGGATCGTATCCGACCGGCGGACTACTCCTCCATCTGCTTGCCCAGGAACGCGGCGGCCGTGGCAATCAGCTTGATTTCGGTTTCGCCGGCGGAGGTGGCTATGTCCTCCGAAAGAAGCATGATCGAACCACACACATCACCCGATGTGATAATAGGCGCGCTGGTAAGGGCGTAGCGGTCCACGCCTTCCACCGGCTGCAGGCGGATCGTGTCGCCCACTGTGAAGGAAAACGATTTGCGCTGCTCCATGCTGTCCTCCAGAGCCGAAGAAACCCGGCGCTCCAAGAGCTCCTTTTTGGGGATTCCCGCAACCGCAATCACGTGGTCGCGGTCGCACACAACAACGGCAAAACCGCTCGTGCGGTACAATACCTCGGCGTATTGGGCCGCGAAAGTGCCCAATTCACCCAGGGGAGAATATTTTTTGAAGATAACCTCACCGTCGTTATCGGTGTATATTTCCAGCGGGTCTCCCTCACGTATACGCATGGTCCTGCGTATTTCCTTGGGAATTACAACCCGACCAAGGTCGTCAATCCGTCTCACAATTCCAGTTGCCTTCATATGCTTCAAGTTCCTCCTTACAAGATAGAAGTTCATTCATTTTCATCCGTTGTTTCCGTAATTACTACAATTGTGGCAGTATTTTGGGGTTCGTTTTCTAGTATTTACTCCACTTGTAATTTTATTCTTTTTTGCTAAAATTATTGGGAATGGAATGTGGAACACAATATCCTTTAAGGCAACTTATTGTGATAAAGAATTGAATCTATTCGAATATTATGGTATATTATTTACATTGCATTTTCAATCTTATTTTCCAAGTTTTTCATTGGTAAATATTTGTAATCCGGATATGCATGATTTTGTTTTAAAAATCACTCTAATACCATGCGTCATATTATATTAATACAACATTATTATTCCGTTTGCTATATTATTGAAAGGATTTCATTAAATGGCAAATCCTATTATACAGGTCAGGGGCCTGCGCAAGGTATACCGCATCGGCCGCGAGCAGGTGGTGGCGCTGGACAATATCAATCTGGAAATCCCCGCCGGCGAGGTGTGCTGTATCGTGGGCACCTCCGGCTCGGGAAAATCCACGCTGCTCAACCAGTTGGCGGGGCTTGAAAAACCCACCAGAGGCACGGTGCTAATTGGCGGGCGCAGCATTTCGGCGCTGTCTGAAAACGAGCTTGCGCGTTTCCGTCAAAAAAATGTGGGCTTCGTGTTCCAGTCTTATAATTTAATGGCCACCATGACCGCGATGGAAAATGTGGCCATGCCCCTTATCTTCCGCGGAGTGGGCAAGATGCGCAGGGAGCGCGCCTCCCGCCGGATCCTCAAGGAGGTGGGGCTTTTAAACCGCGCGCGGCACAAGCCGTCCCAGATGTCGGGCGGGCAGCAGCAGCGCGTGGGCATTGCGCGCGCCTTTGTGGCAAAGCCCAAGATCATTTTCGCGGACGAGCCCACCGGCAATCTGGACACCCGCACCACCATTGAGGTCATGCGGATGATGGTGCGTCTGTGCAAGGAAAACAACCAAACGCTGATTCTCGTCACCCACGACACCGAGATCGCCCAGTACGCCGACCGCATCGTCACGATCCGTGACGGCAACATCATCAGCGATGTGCCCAACGAAACCCCCGTTGCCCACCTGGGCGAGAGCGAGGCGGACGGGGCCGCGCGCAGCGCCGCCCAGGAGGAACTGGAAGATGTGGACGCCATTGCCCAGGCAGTGGGACTGATGAAGCCCGAAAACACCGAAGCTGCCGAAACGGCGGAAGGAGAGATGGATGAATAGCAAAAAAAGAATTTTGGCTCTGGCGCTCGCGGCTCTGATGCTGTTCGGCACTTTGTTTAGTTTGCTGGGGACCATGGCCAGCGCGGCGGAGGATAGTCACATAGAGGTTGGAATTGGGGACGGGATAGAGATTTCAAAAACCAACAGCAACTTATTGCCTGAACCATCCATAGACACCAACTCTATTACATTTTATAGAAAAGACAGCTTTTCCAGTAAGATTACGGGAAAGCTTCAATTTGGCACCACATATAATATGACTATGGTGTATTATCAGACTGTAGCTGGGGCTGGAATTACAAGTGCACTGCCAAATCCTTATACGCCTCAGTTCGGCAGTGACAAGGATTTTACTTTGGGGAGCGCGTTTATTTCGTCAACCAATCCCAAAATGAAAATGTATGTTGAGCCGGACAAGGATTCTTCCCAAAACGACCGCTACAAAATACGCATTGAATTGAGCAATATTGAATATAAAGGTTCCAGCGGAGCCAACGACATTTACATCGATTTCACCGGGAATTACAGCTTTGGCGGTGTTTCCTATTATACTGCTATTGACACTCCTATCCCCACCGAATACATTACAGGCAGTGGCTCCAGCGGCTCCACCGGCTCGGACGACGACCCCGCCTATACATCCGACATCCTGATCGAGAACGTCTACGTGACCGACTCGGCCGGCGAGCGCATCGACGAGGTGGACGAGGACTCCCCCGCCTTTAGCATCGTGGTCACCTACGCCGACTTCGGCCTGCGGGAGGTGGACGACGACGAGTTTACCAGCAACAGCCTGGAGGTGTACCTGACCGACCCGGGCGGCTTTGTCACACGCAGCGGCACCAAGGGCAAGCTGACCCACATCAGCTCCACCTCCAACGACGCGCCCCGTTTCCGGGCCGAGTTCCGAAACCTGACCTACAAGGAGGGCGGCTCCACCACCATCGCGTTCCGCGCAAACTACGATATTTTCGGCAACATCGTCAACGGCACCGCCACCGGCGTGAATGTCACCCAGGTGGCCAATGGGGAGAACAAGGGCAAGCTGGACCCCCTTACCCCCCACATCATCGTGAGCCAGTACTCCTACGGCGGGGACCAGATCGTGGCCGGCGAGGACTTCACGCTGAATATCTCGATCAAAAACACCAGCGCCGACATCCCGCTGGAAAATATCGTCATGACCATCGCCCCCGAAACCATCAAGAGCGACACAGCGGGCAGCACCACGGGTGGGCTCACCATCACCTCGGCCTCCAACACGCATTATATAGAGAAGCTGGGGGTGGGGGAGTCTTTCTCCCACAGCATCAATCTGCGGGCGGAATCCAACGCGGCGGTGGGCAGCCACAAGGTGGCTATCACGTTTAAATTCCAGTTTGTCAACGAGGTCAAGAAAGAGCGGGCCGACGGCACCGACGAGGAGGGCATCGCCATCCCGGTCACCCAGGTGGACCGCTTCAGCGTGGACCCCCTCACCGAAATCCCCGACCTGATGATGGCCGGAGAGGACGGCTACATCACCGCAAGCTTTGTGAACAAGGGAAAGACCACCACCTACAACATATCGGGCACCATGACCGGCAACATGCCCGGCTCGGGACAGAGCCAGCACTACGGCAACCTGGAAGCGGGCAAGGCGGCTTCGCTGGACTTTGACATCACACCGCAGGTACCGGGCGAGGTCAAGGGCGTAATCACGATCCAGTACGAGGACGAAAACAGCAACCGAAACGAAGTAGAGCTGCCTTTCTCCATCGAGGTGGAGGAGATGTTCTACCCCGAGCCGCCGCCTACGGACCCGGACCTCATAGGCGAAGAGAGCCCCGGCGGGCTCGGCGCGCTTACCATTGTGCTTTGCTCGCTTGGCGGCCTGATGATGGCCGCGCCCATTGCTCTGTACATTTACAAACGGGTCAAGTCCAGGGGAATCGAGGCGTTCGATGAAGATTTCTGATCTTGTTTCCATGTGTCTGCGCAATCTGTTCCGGCGCAAGTTTCGCACGTTCCTGACTGTTGTGGGTGTGGTGATCGGCACCTGCGCAATCGTGGTCATGATCTCGCTGGGCGTGGGTATGAGCGTGAGCACCGAGGAGTGGATCAACTCAATGGGCGATCTTTCGGTCATTGAGGTATACAGCCGCGGCAGCAGCCAGGACGTGACCCTGAACGACGATGCCGTCGCCAGCCTGCAGGCCATACCGGGCGTGCAGGTGGTCACACCGCTGATGCGCCTGAACCCGGAGCAAGGCTCCATGGAGCTTTTTGCCGGCAAAAAGGAACGCTACGCCTCGTGGAGCTCGGTGGTCGGCATCAATCCCGACGCGCTGGAGGCGCTGGATATCCACGTAGGCGAGGGCACCACCTTGGATAAACCGGGCGGCAAGAAGCTCCAGCTGCTGTTCGGCTCCCAGGCAGCCTATCAATTTTACAATGTAAAAAACGGCCGGTCGGTGGATTCTTGGAATGTGGACGAAAATGGGAATCCTCCCGACCCTTTCTTTGACCCCATGGCCACCGACTTCATCATCAAGCTCATCAATTACGGCGGCGAAAATCAAAAGGAGCTTAAATACGACGCCCTGGTGGCCGGCATCCTGTCCAAGGACAACAAGGACCAGGACTCCGCCTACAGCATCTACATGCACATCGACGACATGAAGCGCCTGAAGGCGCAGTATGAAAAGGAAAACGGCATCAAAAGGGACAAGACCCAAAAGGACCAGTACGACACGGTCAAGGTAAAGGCCGGCAACGTCAAGGACGTGGCCGCGGTGCAGGCCATCATCGAGGAGATGGGCTTCAGCGCCTGGAGCATGGAGGCTTGGCGCGACCGCATGGAGGAGCGCGCCCGCCAAACCCAGCTGATCCTGGGTATTCTGGGCGGGGTGTCGCTGTTTGTGGCGGCCATCAGCATCACCAACACCATGATCATGTCGGTGTACGAGCGCACGCGGGAGATCGGCGTTATGAAAGTGCTGGGCTGCCTTGTGAAAGACATCCGCTCGGTGTTTCTGATGGAGGCCGGCCTGATCGGCCTGATCGGCGGCGTGCTGGGCATCGGCGTGAGCTGCCTGCTTTCGTTTCTGCTCAACAAATTCGGCGGCGTGCTGGGCGATTTCCTCGGCGGCATGGGCGGCATGGATTCCAGGGTGTCCATCATCCCGCCGTGGCTTATGGCGCTGGGTTTGATCTTTGCCACATTGATCGGGCTGATCTCGGGCTTTCAGCCCGCCAACCGCGCAGTGAAGATCAGCGCCCTCGAAGCCATTAAAACCGAGTAGGCCCCGCGGCTAAAAATAAGTCTTGACAACTAGGCTCCACAAGCATATACTGTTATCAAAATGGTATAGTCTGTTTCAGGGCGAGGTGAAAATCCTCACCGGTGGTGATGGGCGCGAAAGCGTCACAAGTCCACGAGCTCCCCACGGGGCCGACAGGGTTGGAATCCCTGACCGACGGTTACAGTCCGGATGAAAGAAACGGGAGTCTGTTTTTGTATGCATACTCACGCGGCCCTGAGCATTGTTCAGGGCCGCGTTTTTGTTTTTGCAAAAACGCCGCGCAACCGGGGGCAGGCTGCCAAACAGAAAAGGAGTGTTTGTAATGTCTGCTAACGAAGCAATGGAAAGAAAGAGTACCCGAACCGATGTGCGCAAGCTCACCACCATGGCCATGCTGGTTGCGCTGGGCGTGATTCTGGTCGCGCTGATCGAGGTGCCGATTTTTCCGCCCGCGCCGTTCCTCAAGTACGACCCCGCCGATATTCCGATCCTGGTCGGCACGCTGCTGTACGGCCCGGTGGCCGGGGTGGTCATGACCTTTGTGATCAGCTTTATCCAGAGCTTTATGATCCACGGTTCCAGCGGCATTGTGGGCTTTGTCATGCACGTGATTGCCACCAGCGCCATGTGCCTGCTATGCGGCTTTCTCTACAAGGCCGGCGAGCCCACCCGAAAGCGCGCGGCCTTTGCGCTTGTGTGCGGGGCGCTGGCCATGGTGGTTTGCATGGTGGGGGTGAACCTGGTGGTCACGCCGCTGTTCATGGGCCGCTCGGTGCAGGACGTGATCGCCATGCTTGTGCCGATCATCATCCCCTTTAATTTGATCAAGGCCGGTCTAAACAGCGCGGTTGCGTTTTTGGTTTACAAATATGTGGAAAAGCTGGCGCAGGCCCGCCAGTAGCACGGCCCCACGTCAATCTAATTTAAAGCGGGGAAGAAAAAAGAGAAAAATGGACACTATTACCAAGAGGTGGTAATAGTGAAGATAACAGAGACATTGCTGGAAGCGATGCGGGAATTAGAAGATAA
>Ga0153945_1000141_pt1 | contig 21889 bp, 20 predicted proteins | sample TSNJ029MetaG_FD_104720 | JGI IMG/M metagenome (GOLD analysis project Ga0153945, IMG submission 104720) | Attine ant fungus gardens microbial communities from New Jersey, USA - TSNJ029 MetaG | ecosystem: Host-associated > Fungi > Mycelium > Unclassified | place: USA: New Jersey, Wharton State...
AAATCGGCGTCTTGCCCCATAATCAAACACAGGAAAATGCTCCTCAACTTTGCAATTGTGCGGTTGCGGTTAGCCTGTCGGGGATATTTGAGTTCTTTGTCCCGGTCCGCGTCAGAAATGTGTTTATCGGCTTCTTCCGCCGCAAAGGCAGCTACATTGGCAAGATATATAGTGGGAGCTTAATAAAAAAATCTTTAAACATTTCATTATTCTGATTATTTATGAACGGTGAAAGTTTTGAATACAATATTGTTATTGAAGTAAAAGAAATTTATTAACAATGGTGTAAAATAAGAACATTGTCTATGTTCGCCTTAGTTTTCCTACTATGGCAAAAGACGGTATTTCTTGTAAGGGAGAGTGTTATGAAAAATAAGATGCTAGCAAGGTCTATGATTGTATGGTTGGGAATAAATTCCTTTGGCTTTTATCAATGGTGGATTAAGAGCGGTTGTGTTGATTACCGCTGATTGGTCAAACCGCCTATTCTTCTTCAAAGAATCGCAAAAATATAGTCTGAAAACAATGGTGCTGGTGTTAAGATTCGAATAATCTTTACGCCAGCCTCCATTATCATCTGCATGAATCATGTTTCTATTTGTCCTTTCGACATCTGTACTGAATCATTATTTTGCCGGCAAGACAACAGCCTCTCCCTGCACAACCACTTTTCCCCGCTGATTGACAGCAGAGCATGCCAGACGCACCCTGCGTTTTTCCATCTTTTCCTTAATGGTAACCGTGGCGGTTACAGTATCGCCAAATTTGACAGGAGCGACAAATTCCAGCGATTGTGAGATATAAATACCGCCGGGGCCAGGCATTTGCATGGCCATAACGCTGGAAAACAAACTGCCCACAAGCATGCCATGGGCAATTCTTTCGCCAAATAAGCTTTGCTCCGCATGAGTTTTACTGAGGTGTACCGGGTTAAAATCTCCAGTGACATCGGCAAAAGTATAAACATCAGATTCCGATATGGTTTTTTCCATGCTGGCGGAATCTCCGACTGAAAGCTGTTCATAGGTCATTTAAGGTATTCCTGCCTTTCCGTGCGACAGAGTACTTGTCAGTTGAGTCTTAATTCAGTAAACTCCCGGCAATGACCATTTTCTGCACTTCGGTCGTGCCTTCGTAAATACCTAATATCCGTCCGTCACGCACCAGTTTTTCCATAGGATAATCCCGCATATAGCCGTAACCACCAAATATTTGCAAAGCTTTATTGGTCACATTAACAATCATCTCACCGGCTTTGCCTTTGACAATGGCAGCCTCTTTGGTGTAAGGCAATCCCCTGTCAATGAGGTCGCAGGCATGGTATGTCATCTGACGGGTGGTTTCCAGTTCAATCGCAATGTCTGCCAGCGCAAATTGGATGGCCTGGAAGGCGGCGATAGGCTTATTAAACTGAACGCGCTCCTTGGCGTACTTCACAGCTTCATCCAGTGCCCGTTGAGCAATACCGACGCCCTGCGCGCCAATAGTGGGGCGGGATGTATCCAGCGTCTTCATGACTATTTTGAAGCCGCCACCCTCTTTACCCAACCGATTTTTTGCAGGGATACGGACCGAGTCAAATACGACATCGGTCGTGTTGGATAGTCGCATGCCCATTTTGTCCTCTTCTTTCCCGATGGTAATCCCCTCGCGGTCACGCTCCACTATAAATGCAGTCAGACCCTTGGTACCCAACGATCTGTCCGTGGAAGCAAGAACGGTATATATGCCTGCAACACCCCCGTTGCTGATAAAACACTTGCTCCCATTAATGATATAATCATCCCCGTCGCGGATAGCAGTGGTTCTAACTGCGGCAGAGTCCGAGCCCGCACCCGGTTCGGTAAGGCAAAAAGCTGCAAAATTAGTGGTTTCAGTCATGGTTTTGAACCAATGAGCCTGCTGTTCCTCCGTTCCGGCAATCAATACCGACAAAGAGGCCAGGCAGGTGGCGGCCAGCGTGCACGATACGCCCATATCACCCCGGGCAAGTTCTTCCTGTATCGCAGCCGCGGCAAGTTTACTCAAACCAGGTCCGCCAAACTGTTCCGGCATATAGACGCAACCTAAACCCATCTCAATGAGTTCTTGATACAGTTCTTCAGGAAACCGGCCTGTTTTGTCGCACTCCTCCGCAGTCGGAATCACTTTTTTATCGACGATTTCGGCTACCATCTGCTTAAGCGCAAGAATATCCTCAGATAAAATCATATATATCCTTCTCCTCGTATAATAGTTTTTAAGCAAGAGCAAAGCCATCGAAAAACAAACCAACTCTTTTGACCTTGCCCTTATCCAGCCACATCCCCCTGGTGGAGGTAAGAAAAATCACGTCAGTCACATTCGACCGGCTTGCAAATGCTGTGAGTAAACATCGAATCAAAAACACATCTTTAAAAAGGGACGCCCTGATGCTAAAATTATTCCTATGGGACATAAGAGCCAGTTCAAAGCCTTCGAAGTAAGACAGACACAAAAGCCAACATAAGCATATTTAGAGTATTTTAAAGTTTGCGTTCGCAGTTTTTCCAAAGTCTTCTGAATTTATCAAGCCAACCAAAAGACCTTTCAACAATCCATCGTTTGGGGATAACTACAAAAGTATGTAATTCTGAACGTTTGGCGACCTGAACCTTGGCTCCTGTCAGTTCATATATCTTGTTTGCAAAATCATCGCCTGTGTATCTCCCGTCGCAGAGGACAGTTTGAAGGGATGACAAAGAAAATCCCGGCGAGGAAAACATCAAAACTGCTCCACATCTATCAGTTACATTAGCTGTTGTAATCAAAGTTACATAGGGCATACCGAGAACATCTACGGCTATATGTATCTTCACACCCGATTTTTTTACCCCCATCATAGCCTTTTTCTTCCGCTGTATCCGCATTTTGTACAGTTTTAGAATCAACAACCAGCATGGTAGGTGTGGGGTTATCGCTCGTTTCATAACGCTCCAAATATACTAATTTTGCCTGAACATAATCAAGGACAGATTCACCATTTTCATTCTTTTTTGTCCAAACATCGCGTAATAGTATCGCACAATTCCCCATTTTGGAAAGTCGTGAGGTATGCTGCGCCATGTGCAGGCATTTTTTATGAGATATAGTATCGCACAAAATACGTCATATAGGTCAATTTTGCGTGGGGAAGTACGCTTATTTGCACTTCTCAAGTCTTCTGATATATGTGCAAATTGCCTCTGGTTATATCACTGTCATAAGCTGACGCATTTATCTTCTCTCCCCTGATTTTTTTACTTATTTTACTACCAGAGAAAAGACTTTGAACAGGCTCTTAGCAAAAGCTACGTCTATTTCTACTTGCGGAAACGCTCGTTTGCTATCCCTTCCTCTATTCTTTTTTGCTCTTTACTTTGTCTTTTTCCTCTTGACTTATTACCAGGTTAAATATTAATTAGTAAGTTGTTTCGCTATATATGTGCAGTTTTTAGTGCATTGTCTGTAAATACGCCTCGAAGTCTTTCTCTAATTGCTTGCGGAAATTGGGGTGAGCAATGCCGATAAGCGCCTCTGCGCGCTTGAGAATAGGCATGGCAAACAGATTGACCGCGCCATATTCAGTCACAACCCAGAATGCGTCGTTACGCGATGTGGTGACCGGCGTACCAAAAGGAAGGGTTGCAATGATGCGTGAAACAGTTCCGCCCTTTGCTGTGGAAGGGAGAGCAATGACAGGTTTTCCTCCCTTGGAGTAGGACGCGCCACGCAGAAAATCCAACTGGCCGCCCAGGCCGCTGATGATTCGGGTGCCAATTGCTTCCGCACAAATCTGACCGGTGAGATCAACCTGTAGTGCGGAGTTGATAGCCACAACTTTGTCATTTTGCGCTATAACAGCCGGATTGTTAGTGTAGTGACCGGGCATAATTTTAATCAGCTCGTTGTGATCGACATATTTGTAAAGGTCTTCGGTTCCCTGAACGAAAGTAGATACAATCTTGCCCACGTCAATATTCTTCTTCATTCCTGTGATGACGCCCTGCTCTATCAGCGGAATTAAATTGTCGCTAAAAACTTCGGTGTGAACGCCCAGATCTTTTTTATCGGAGAGGAATTTTAATATGGCGTTGGGAACTTGCCCCTGACCCATTTGCAGGGTCGCGCCGTCCTCTATCAAAACGGCAATGTTTTTTCCTATCTGCACGGTAATGGGGTCGCTGTCTAAAATTTTAGGGATAGCGAAAACCGGCTCGTCAATTTCCACAAATGCGTCAATCTCCGAAACATGGATAAGATTACGATCCCCGTCACTGCAAACCCAGGGCATCCGCTTGTTAACCGTAGCGATGATGGTTTTGCAATAGTCTCTGCAATCCATGGCATAATCGCCGCTGACGCCAAAATTGCAATACCCGTTTTCATCAGGCGGAGTCACTGAGGTAAAGAAACCATCCAAAGGCACGGTTCTTTCCTGGAGGGCGCGGTTAATTAACGACAGGTGGAGGGGAGTGAAGTGCCCGCGCTGTGTATTGATGGCGTCCCGGGTAGACGGGCCAACAAATACGCTGTCCACGTACAAATGCCCTTCATATTGGGGCTTGGCGTACTCGGCTTTGCCAATATTCAGTCCTTGCCACAAACCCACATTCTCCAATTCGTCGGCGCGGCGGCACAGGGCCTCCATCAATACCTGCGGCTCGGAAGAATTGTGACCGACTAGCCACCGCTGGTTGGATTTTACCAGTTTGACGGCCTCATCGGCAGTGGTTACGCGTTCTTGATATATGCTTTTCCAATCATTCATAGTCAATACCTCTTCAAATCTATAATTTTGAAATCCTTATTATAGCAGTTCCAATTTTAACAATTTGTTAAAAGAATTCAATACATCAGTCTTTTTCAGCCATATTTCGGGCGTAATGGGCAGCACCGAGCGCACCCATAGTTTGCGGCGAATTGGGAACCATGATATCAACGTACAATTCCTCGGACAACGTATTGACGAAGTCGTCATTAAGCGCAACACCGCCAGTCATGGCAACCTTTTCCGCCACACCAACACGGTTACACATGCCAACGACTCGGGTGGCTACTGACATATGCACGCCTTTTGCCACGTCCTCTATTTTCGTGTTCGAGGACAATTGAGAGATGACTTCCGACTCCGCGAACACGGTGCATACGCTGCTGATCCTTGCCGGAGATTGTGATCGCTTTGCCAGTTCGGACAAGTCGCCAATATCGCATCCCACAACCCGGGCCATGACTTCCAAAAATCGGCCGGTGCCGGCGGCACACTTTTCATTCATTCCAAAGTCGACAACTTTTCCGTTCCTGTCCAACCGTATGACTTTGGCGTCTTGCCCGCCAATATCAATAATGGTTTGGACATCGGACAGACTTTTGAATACCCCCATGGCGTGGCAGCTAATCTCCGTAATTTGCGTATCAGCCCCTTCATATGTCATACGCCCATACCCTGTCACGACAGAACGGGTGATGTCTTGAACGGTGATTTTCAGTTGTTCCATCAACTGATCAATGACGCTCTTTGGGCCGCCCGTTCCTGTTCCCATATTGACAACAGTACTACCCAGAAGCTTCCCTGCCTCATCAATAACAACAGCTTTCGAGGAAGATGATCCAATGTCGATTCCCATGAATAACTTTTCTTTCATCACAATATCTCCGTAAACGTTTGGATTCGGGTTCGCAGTTGTTCCATAGAATCCATCTGCTGTTCTATTTCCAGATATAAGATAGGTATACCGGCAGCTTCCAACTCTTTTTTGTATACTGGATAATCAAATTCCTCAGGATCACAGAATTTGTATAAGCATACAACAACCGCATCCGCACTGCTTTCTTTGACCATGTCGATCAGCATTCTGCCGCGGCTCTTGTTTTCTTCATAAAAGAAAGTGTCTCCGCGCAAGTCCATAATCCGCCAGGCCATTTTTTCATAGACAGTCCCTTCGGGCCGTGTCGGCGTGCGGAATTGACGGGACTCCTGCGCCAGATCGTCGGCAACAAAAGAGATGTTATTTGCCACAAACAGATCCAAAAATCCCTCCGGTTCGGCAAGCAGACCGGTGACGACAACTTTAAACTTAACTTGTTCGTCAGGCATCGATTTTAAAGCCTGATTGACTTCCATAAGCTTTTCCGTATAAGTCTTTTTATCCATATAATAACTGGCCCTGAGAGCGTAGTGCCGCACTTTGGCGTTTATTGTTACCGGATGAGTCGCGGCAAGGGTAGTAAATTCCTGCGATAATGCACGCCACTGTTCGTAAAGGTCAAAAGCCTCCTCCAACCGCTCCGCAGTCACTTTCTTGCCAGAAATCGATTCCATTTCTGATTGAAATTTATCAAAAATTTCCAGAGTATATCGAAACGCTGAATCTCCCTGTCTATTTTGCGGATAAACAAAAGGAACTACCTTAACATTTGGTACGGCGTAAGGCCAGTTTACCATGACAGCGCGCAATGTGTCGCAATAGGCCGTAATGACTACTGCGCTCAGCATATCATATGTCCCTTTCATGCCGAACTCCATGTTGGCGCGCATGATGGAACAACAGAAACTTTGCAGATATTTATCCGCAAGTTTAATGTCTGTCTTCCCCCCCCAGACTCCGACGGGGAGAAGTCCGGCCGCATAGATGATTTCTTCCGGCACATAAATGGGGAAACATCCCACCGCTTTTCTGCCAGAATCTTTCATAGCTTCAAGCACTGTGGCTTTTGGATTCTTACCTTTTTTTACGAGTTCGTCTAAAACTGCAATCATATTATCGGTCTCCTTTCTCCACGTTGGACGCCATCATTTCGAGCAACGCCTGTACACGTGTTTCATACTGCGCTATGGAAAACGCGCTGGGGTCGGTCTGATCCCCATCAAAGAAGACTGAAGGCACTCCGTACTGCAATTTAAGCTGGCGGGCAATTTCAAACTGCTTAAAGTCCATTCCCTTACAACTGCGATTGGAGTGGAAGATAGCGCCGTCTACATTAAACTCTGACGCTAGTCTGCACAGGCGGCGTACGCCGTGATCCATGCTGCGCTGTACCAGCAGGCTTCCATAAGCACGGGCCATGCCATCCAAATCGCCTACATCATACAGCAGAGACCAGCTTTCAGGATAAGTGGAAGTGACCATATTAATCCCGTTCTTTTTTAACACTTTATAGGTACTAGACAAATAAGGCCAGCACGGAATACCGTCCCAAAGCACGCGGAACTTTTCTTCCTTGTCGTCCCAAGGGCCCTGGCCATTTTCAATTCGTTTTTCCAATTCCTCATACCATTGCTTAAACAGCAGGCGGCCGCTTTCTATACCTCTAAAGCAGACAATAGGAGCCATGTAGTTAAACATATCAAACCCCATGGCCGGCGACGGCTTATGTTTCAGCAAATCGGTGGCTTTAAGCCACCAGGTAGCAGTTTCGTTGGAAATACGCATGACGTCTTTAAATTTATCGTAATCAAATTTCTTGCCCGCTATTTCTTCAAGCTGTACAATGGCTTCCTCCAATTGTCCTCGGATATAGCGAACACGTTCTTCCGAAATGTCGTCGGTCATGCCGCTGGGCGTATCAATAATGATCATGGGGCAGTTAAAGTGCTTGGCAAGATTTTCATACCACTTAATGGTGGTCAGACAAATATTGCTGCAACAGCAGATGAGATCGGGCACAGGAATATTAGCCGCGTCCGAATGTAACAATTCTGCATAAGCCAGATTAATTCTTGCATAAGAACAATTGTCGATGGAGTACCCGTCACTTTCCGCTTTCTTAAGAAATTGGGGAGCATCTTTTCTCGCTCCGATAGCGGCGGCGTGATTTTCAGGATAAACGATTGCAAAGCCCATTGCCTCTAAAATTTCCTGCGGGAAAATAGAAGTTGCCCAGGCAACCGGACGCCCTGCTTCCTTTGCGTCCTGCGCTTCTTGATAATGTTCGGCCAGAAGCTGATTCAGGCGTTGCTTCGATGAGAGTATCTTCGTCATGTTACCGTCCTTTCCATTCATAATAAGCGTATATTATTTATTGGAGTAGTCGTAAAAACCCTTCCCTGTTTTGCGTCCAAGATGCCCTGCACGGACCATTTTTCTCAGAAGGGGGGATGGACGGTATTTTGAATCGCCTGTTTCGGCGTAAATAACTTCCATCACAGCCAGAAGAATATCGATTCCGGCCATGTCCATCAGCTCACATGGACCCATTGGGTGGTTACAGCCATATTTCATTCCTTTATCAATATCTTCCGGTGTGCCGACGCCCTCGTCAATGAGACAAATGGCTTCATTCATCATAGGATCTAGCATTCGATTTACAATAAAGCCGGGAGAGTCTTTGGAAACGATGCAGATCTTCTCAATGGAATCACCGAACGCTTTTGCCATTTCCAGTGTCTCCTCGGAGGTAGACAGACCCTTTACAATCTCTAAAAGCTTCATGGCGGGAACCGGGTTGAAAAAATGGAGGCCGATGAAGTTTTCAGGGTGTGGCACCACGGAGGCAATGGCGGTAATGGAGATGGAAGATGTATTACTCGCCAAAATGGTATCTTTTCGACAGAGCTTTACTATTTCTGAAAAAAGCTTCTGTTTCAGTTCCAGCTTTTCCGGAGCCGCTTCAATGATCAGATCGGCATCGGAAACGTCAAGTATGTTAGTGACGACACTTAACCGTCTGTTTACCTCATTCGCCTCATCCTGGGTCATCCTGCCCTTCTCTATCTGACGTTTGAATGCTTTGCTGATGTTTGAGGCAGCGGTAGTAACCCGCTCTTTGTCGACGTCATTGAGTATTACGTTGTATCCGTTTTGAGCCGAGACCTGGGCAATTCCCTGGCCCATCGCTCCGGCACCAACAACAAATATCGTTTTAATATCCTTCATAGAATTACCAGCCTTCCCACGTGGTATTTTTTACGTGTACCAACTTATCTGTTCGACGCAGTTAATTTGCCATACGTCTTATATAAAAGCAATATCAATGCCAATATTCATTTTGACATGGGGATTATGGGATATTATTGGACGGAGAATGCCGCTGCTTCAACAAAGTAATTTTTTCAGATAAGTTGGTAAGACCTATAAAAAAAAATTTGACTCTTATTTTGACATGCTATGTGTCGCACCAAAACGACACATTGGTATCAAATACGCAACACACTCTGATCATAGCGATTTTTGTATACTGTAAGCAAAACGCAAAGCCTTTTTTGACGAAATTTTGTAATTATGCTACAATATTTGCATAATAATTGTTGAAGTCATTTACTGTTGCGATGGTTTATATTTGTTTGGTTTATAAGGAATCTGGTAATAAGTCAAGAAGAAAAAGACAAAGAAAAGCGCAAAAAAGAATAAAGGAAGGGATAGCAAACAAGCCATAAGGCAAAAACGCACGAATGGAAGGAAATGGTTATATTAAATTCTCAACTTTAGAGGCTGAGTAAAGCTAATTTTTGTCCAGCAATCCAAAAATTAAGCGAATAAGTTTACAAGAAGTAAGCGCGAGTTCTCTTTTGTGTTGATGAGTAGAGACTTCATGGAGTTTTTTATAGTAAAAATCAGAGTATACGCCATCATGATTTTTAACACTATTAGCCACTTCAATAAGATAGTAACGTAAATAGCTTTTGTGAGATTGACTTTGAATGCAACCACTATCTGAAGCTATCAGTTCAAAACTCCCACTCAGGGGCTTTGGAACTGGCCGAGCCCTTTTGATTGCATGGACAAGCAGCATAATCGCTTCAAAACGATTATGATCACTTTAGAATCAACATCCTTTTATGGCGTACATATCGCTACGTATTTTTCCACCAACACAAGGCTTATGGCATACAATCCATATGTGTACTGCCTGAACCCAAAGACCATTGCCAATTACCGAAAATCATTTATCGGCATGGGTAAGACCGATCCACAAGACGCCTATATCATTGCTGATTTTGCGAGGGTAGGAAGGATTGATACGCAGCCGTTGCGCGGCTCACAATACCTTGCGTTACAACTTTTGACCCGACACCGGCTTTATTTAATCGAATGCCTGACCCGTGAGAAAACCTACATGCCTTCAAATATGTTCTTAAAGTTCAGTGAGCTCGCCATATCCAAAGATGATGATTTAAAGCCTTTTTCCAATCGCTACAGTGCTACGGCCGAAGCCATCCTCACGGAGTTTAAAACAGCAATAAATATCAGTGTCTACTCTCAATCTCCGGAATCGGCCCTGTTTATGCAAGCGGTATTCTGGCTGAGATTGGTTCTGTTAAGGCTTTCCGTTCTCAGGATGCCCTCGACCGTTCTTAGCAGGCATTGAGAAACATAGACAAGGGGAAGCCCTAATCTTAAGTACTGACCGAAACCTCGCGCAATTAGCATTCATTCATCCGGCTTTATTCTTTGCCGGCAGAAGCCGGATAAAAACGCAACACCTGAGTGAGCAGAATTTGATATTTAAGTTAGGCGTCATGCTTTTTAGGCGGTAAACAAACGTTTCCGTAATGAGAAATAGACGTAGCCTTTGCTTATATTCCATAGGAATAATTTTAGCATCAGGGCATCCCTTTTTAAAGATTTGTTTTTGATTCGATGTTTACTCACAGCATTTGCAAGCCGGTTGAATGTGACTGACGTGATTTTTCACATCCCCCCGGGCAGGGCAACCGCATACAAAATGTTTGAACAAAAGCAGAAAAAGAAATATAAGCCCCCTGTAGCATGAAAAGGGGATAAAGATGCCAAAAACGATAATAGAAATACTAGGAGAGATACCGGATTACAGAAAAGGCAATGCGATACGCCATAATCTGGTAGATACATTGATGATAGGCTTGTTAACGATTATATGTGACGATAATGATTTTGCGGCAATGGCTATATTCGGCTAAACACACGAAAAGATATTGAGAGAATTTTTAGAGCTACCGCACGGAATCCCATCGGAAGATACTTTTGAACGAGTGTTTTCAGAGCTTAATCCCAATATCCTGACATCACAGTTTAATTTATGGATTGAACAAATGAAAGATTTGATAACGATAAAGACTAATGCAGCGATAGCCCTTGATGGAAAAACAATCCTGAGAAGCAGTGGTTCAGGGCAAAAGGCGATCCATGTGGTTACTGCTTTTGCAAGAGAGCTGCAGCTTGTCCTTGGTCAACTCGCAGCTGATGAAAAAAGCAACGAGATTACCGCCATACCTAAATTGTTAGATATGTTCTTTCTCTAAAACGAAATCAGGAAAAGCTAAATAACGACGTAAGCCGTTATTTAGACAATGAAGTGATAACCCAAAACAAAGAAGGGTTGAAGAACAACGGCCGGTATGAAAGAACCGTCTAAAAGGGTCACGGAATAATTGAAACCCGTGAATGCTTTATATGCCCGCAAATTAGCTGGCTTGAGAATGCCGAGAATTGGGCAGACTTGAACGGAATAGGAGTCATTATTTCCAAAAGAGAGGAAATAGGCAAGGAGCCGAACATAAGCTACAACTATTTCATTTACAGCATGAAGGATGCTGCTGAATCTGATTTGTTACGCATTAAGAGAGCGCATTGGTAGATTGAGAACAATCTCCATAGGATGCTTGATGTTACGTTTAGAGAAGATGACGCACGGGCAAGACTTGAGAATGCCGCAGAGAATTTGAACATCTTTAGAAAACAAGCCTTGCAATTGATGAAGCTGGAAACTTATGTTAAGGGCAGCATGCGCTCTAAACACTTACGATGTGCTTATGACATATTTTACACCCTTAAGGTTATCGGTATCAACTGATTTTCGTATGCGTTTACCCTGCCCCCCCGGGGGGATGGAGTTGGATAAGGGCAAGGTTAAAAGAGTTGGTTTGTTTTTCGACGGCTTTGCTCTTGCTTAAAAACTATTATACGAGGAGGATCAGCATGGAAGAACAACAGAAGCCTCACGAAACGAATACAACTACTAAAGACAGTCGCATAAACGCCGAGTATAAAAGCATATATGATTTATTCCCTGATAAGAATGTTCTGATAAAGATTCTCAACCATGTATTTGGCGATATAATGGTAGTAAATGCTGAAGGAAAGATTATTTTTTTCAGTGATATATGTTCTGAAATATTTGGACTGTCATCGGAAGAATTTATTAATATTAATGTCTATGATTTTGAAAAATTGGGCCTTTCTGACCGTTACCCCGCCACGGCTGACGCTCTGGACAAAAAAACACAGGTAATGAAGTTTATAAAAAATAAAGAAGAAGCGCGCGTTGTTGCTTCCACGCCTATTTTTGACGAGAATGGCGATGTGGAAATGGCTGTGGTTTACAGTCTCCCGGAAGAATTGCTTGACCAATTCTCAAACTCTGTTAAAAAGCAGCGGGATCTGGCCGAAAAGACGATCAAATACTTGGAGACAAGGCTTGATAGCGGTGGCGCTGTAATATCCACTAATAAAAAAATGCAGGATATTTACCGGTTCGCTTTGCGCGCCGCGGCTGCTGACAGCACAATTACATTATATGGAGAGAGCGGGACGGGCAAAGAGGTTTTTGCCCATTATATTCATCGCAACAGCAACCGAAAAGATAGGAAGTTCATTCCCGTAAACTGCGCCGCAATACCACAAGAACTGGTGGAATCCGAATTGTTCGGGTATGAATCCGGTGCTTTTACCGGCGCAAAAGGTACGGGTAAACCAGGATTGTTTGAAATTGCAAATGAAGGGACAATCTTCCTGGACGAAATAGGAGAATTGCCGCTGCTTGCTCAGTCAAAGATGCTGCGTGTTTTGGAGACAGGAGATATCATCCGCATCGGCAGCAATAAGGTCAGGCGTACGAATGTACGCATTATCACGGCGACAAACCGGGATTTGCTGGAGATGACACGCAAGGGAACGTTTCGTGAAGACTTGTATTACCGCCTGCACGTATTACCGATCACACTGCCGCCTCTGCGGGAACGGTTTGAAGACATTATACCTTTGGCCAACTACTTTGTTGAATTAAATAATGTAAAAAATCATGACAGCAAAGTGTTATCGGAGCGCACTGCCCAACTATTCTTAGAATATAAGTGGCCCGGAAATATACGTGAACTGAAAAATATTGTGGAGCGGCTTTGTATCGTCACACCGGAAAAAGAATTGAACATTGAGAAAGAAATGCTTTTTGGTCCACAGGCGCCTGGTTCTCAATCATCCGGAGCTTCCGTATTTGACTATGGTAGCGACTATGCTGAAGCTATGAAGACCTTTGAGCGCAAATTCATTCAGGAAGTCATCAAGCAATGCCGCGGAAATATTACGCTTGCCGCCAAAAAACTGGGACTTCATCGATCCAGTATTTATAAAAAACTTGAAATGGATACAGAACTTCCATCCGTATAAATTAACTTTCCAATTACTATTGTAGCGTTATCGCATCAAAGCTGTTGATTAATTAAGACATTTTTGACACTATCTTTGTATTACACAGATGTCATATTGATAAATCTGAGTAGATTCATAATTTTCGCAGAGTAGTTTTTCCGGAACGGTAACACATGATTTCCCTTATTCTTTTCATTATTTTATCCGTGTATTACGAATCTTTTCTAATGTCCGGAGTAAGAGCAGAGGGCTCTTTGGCATGAGCCTTGCTTGTTATTAATAATGCCATGCAAGAGAATATATCAAAATTCGACGCAGGAAAGGAGCAAGATATGTCAGATAGAGATGCGGTCATTATCCGCGCAGTTCGAACGCCAATTGCAAAATTCAAAGGGGATTTTGCAGATATTAGTGTCCCAGACCTGGCAGCTATACCGCTCAGGGCAATTCTTGAAAAAACCGGTCTTAAGGCGGAACTGATAGACGAGTTAATACTAGGAAACCTGTTTGCATCAGATTGGGGCAATGTCGCCAGAGCGTCGTTGCTGGCAGCAGACTATCCCATTTCCGTACCGGGGGTAACATTAGATCGTCAGTGCAGCAGCGCGCTTAATGCTACTGCAATGGCAGCGTCCATGATCCAAACAGGAATGGCAGATATCATTATTGCCGGCGGCGTTGAAAGCTATTCTCAGCAACCTTTCCTGGTAGAGCGCCCCAGAGTTGCTTTCCCTGGCAGCATCAACAACCTTGCGTTTAAGTTAGCCCCGTCCAGCTTCGACTTAGGCAGCCTGGGAGGAGACATGATTGCAACGGCAGAAAATCTGGCCAAGCAATATAATGTCAGCAGAGAGGAGTGCGATGCGTTTGCCCTGGACAGCCAGCTGAAAGCTGCAAAAGCATGGCAGGACGGCTGCTTTGATGAGCAGGTCATTCCTGTTTCTGTACCACAGAGAAAAGGGGACCCCAAAGTCGTGACCATGGATGCCTGCGTACGCCCCGAAACCAGTATGGAGGGACTTGCGAAACTGCGGCCCATTATGAAAGACGGCATCACAACGGCAGGAAATTCGTCTCCCATGAATGACGGCGCTTCCGCAATATTGATTATGAGCCGAAAAAAAGCGGAAGAACTGGGATACAAACCATTGGCCGTGATTAAAGAATATGCCGCAGCCGGCGTAGATCCAAGCATCATGGGTTTTGGCCCTGTGAAGGCGACTGAAAAACTGATGGCCCGTCATGGATATAAAATAGACGATTTTGACCTTATGGAATTAAATGAAGCCTTTGCAGCACAGTCTATCCCCTGCATCCGTGAACTCGGAATTGATCCTGCCCGTGTTAACGTGGAGGGCGGCGCCATTGCGATTGGCCATCCAAACGGATGCTCTGGAGGAATACTGGTTGCGAGAATGGTTTACGCACTTAAGCACCGCAATTTAAAGCGCGGACTGATCAGCTTCTGTTGCGGCGGCGGACTTGGTTTCTCCCTTATCGTTGAAAATGAGAATTAAAGAGTTGTTAATTATAAGATAGCAATGGAAATCAAAACCGCTGTAAATTTATTTTGAATTTATATTGAGGAGGACAATTGGATGAAAAAGTCACTAAAATTGCTAGTGCTCTCCATAATAACATTGTTTTGTATATCACTCGTTGCCTGTGGTAGCAGTAGCAGCAGTAGCACAGGCGGCGGCTCAAATGAGGGGCAACAGGTTGCCGGTTCCGACAGCAGCGCGACGGCTGATGATACCGTCTATCAAATTACTTATGCCGGAACCGTTCCCGACTCACACCCTGTTATTCTTTCAATGAATGAGGTGGCAGAAGAGATGTTGGAAGCTTCAAACGGCCGGTTGGTAATGACCGTTTATCCGAACAATCAGCTTGGCGACTCCCGCGCTAACCTTGAAGCCATGCAAGACGGCACCATCCAGTGCGGAGAAGTCAGTACGGCCCCTATGTCCATCTTTACGAACAATTACCAGCCGCTCAGCCTGCCATTCTTCTTTAAAGACTATGAGCAGACTCTTGAATGGACTAAAGGTGATTTCGCGGCCGCCCTGGCTGAAAAAACCGCTGAAGAATGTGGATTTTTCCCACTGACATTCGCCCTTAGCGGCGCACGTACCCTGACAAACTCCACCCGCACTGTCTCTACTCCTACCGATATGGCTGGCCTGAAAATCAGGGTAATGGAAAACGACATTTATATTAAGGCATTTGAGGCAATGGGCGCGGCAGCTACACCGATGTCTTACGCTGAGGTTTTTACAGGCTTACAACAAAAAACAATAGACGGACAGGATAATCCTGTAATCATTAACGTGACAAACGCGTATTATGAAGTCCAGAACTATTGGACAGACCTGAACCACACCATTGACGTGGCTCCTATCGTTGTAAGCGCCGACTGGTATTACGATCTTCCGGAAGATTTGAGAGTAATATTCACAGATTGTATGGAAAAAGGCGCCGATCGCATCTGGGAAGAAGTTGCCGAAAATGAAGCCGAGGCTCGTAAAGTTATGGAAGAGAACTGTGAGGTAACTTACTTGACTGACGAACAAAGGACCGTCTTCAAAGAGACATGTGAACCTGTGTATGAATGGTTTGCCACACAATACCCTGATGTTAATATGGACGAGTTTATGGCATCCCTTAATTAACACTATTTTGTATTAAAAGACCGCTAGTATTTGCCCACAGCGATTTCACTTTATCACATGATAGTTAGTAGTAGTGGTAATAATAGTGAGGAGTGGTAAGTGAAATCGCTGAATTGCGCGGTTTTGCCTCTTTCTTTAATTGCCATTGTTATGCATAATCGCTATAGGAGGTTTAGAATGAAATTTCTTCTACTAATCGATCAGTATTTTGAAGAAGTTATTTGTACTGCACTACTGTTCGGCATGACTTTTTCAATCTTTTTTCAAATTATATTCAGAGTCATGGGCGCACCGCTCGCTTGGACGGAAGAATTGGCGCGTTACTTGTTTATATGGCTCATTTACGTGTCCTGTAGCTTTGCCGTCCGTCTACACTCTCACATCACCGTAGACGTTTTGACTTTAGTAGTAAAGCGCAGAGGACAGCTTGTGCTTGACTTAATTTCTGACATTGTATTCTTTTGCTTTGCTATAATTATAGCCTATTATGGCGCACAGGCAGTTCATAAACTGATGTTTGTTAAGCCTCAAGTTTCCGCAGGGCTGAAAATTTCTATGTGGATACCTTACGCCGCCGTCCCAGTGGGCAGCGCGATGATGGCAATTCGTTTGATTCAAAAAATAACGCTGCGTATCATTGATTATCGAAAAGGGCCGGAAGCTGAAGTACCGGCGGAAGGAGGAAACAGTTAATGTCAGCTCTCATCATTTTTGGCACATTTTTAGTTTTATGTTTTCTGACGGTCCCCATCGGTATCGCATTAGGCGTAGCCGTTGTTATCTATACCATGATTAGTGGCGTAGGCACCGTTAATATGTCATATTTGGCGACAAATATGGTTACTTCCTGCGACTCCTTCCCATTGCTGGCCATCCCATTTTTTGTCCTTGCAGGGGCGCTGATGGAGGGCGGCGGGCTGTCAAAGAGGCTAGTTAACTTTTGCGACGCCTTTGTCGGCCACAAAACAGGCGGATTGGCCATCGTCACCGTACTGACCTGTATGTTCTTTGGCGCTATTTCCGGATCGTCTCCCGCCACTGTCGCCGCCATTGGAACCATCATGGTGCCTTCCATGATTGAACGTGGCTACGACAGAAAGTTTTCCATGGCACTTGTGGCAGCCTCCGGCTGTCTGGGCGTTATTATTCCACCCAGTATCCCCATGGTCATGTTCGGCGTCGCCACAGGCACATCAATCAGTTCTCTGTTCATGGGCGGTTTCCTTCCCGGCGTTGTGTGCGGATTGTGCCTGATCGTACTGGCGGTGCATATCAGCAAAAAACGTGGTTTTCATGGCAACGGACTCAGTTTCACATGGAAGCGGGTTGGAGAAGAATTCAAAGACGCAATTTGGGCGCTGCTCGTTCCCGTCATCATTTTGGGTGGTATCTACGCCGGCCTTTTTTCTCCTACGGAAGCAGCGGTTGTTTCGGTGGTGTACGGCCTGATCGTCGGCTTGTTCATTTACAAAGAACTGAATTTAAAAAAACTGCTTCAAAAGTTTGGCGAATCTTCCCGTACTACAGGCGGAATTATGATCATTGTGGCAACCGGAACCATTTTGGGCCGTGTGCTGACACTGGAGCAAATTCCTCAGACCGTTTCCCAGGCCATTACCGGCATGACAGACAGCCGCATCGTGGTTCTGCTGATAGTCAACCTGATGTTGTTAGTCGTAGGATGTTTGATGGAAACAACATCCGCCATTTTGATTCTGGCCCCTATTTTGACCCCCATCGTCGCAATTTACGGTGTAAGTCCCATTCAGTTCGGCCTGATTATGGTTGTGAACCTGGCAATTGGATTTATTACTCCACCGGTAGGTGTCAATCTCTTCATTGCCTGCGGCATTGGAAATGTAAAATTCCAGGAACTAATCGGCGCAATTGTTCCATTCCTTTTGGCACTGCTGGTCGCGTTGATTTTGATCACATATATCCCAGCGATTTCCACATTCCTTCCAAGCCTTGTTGCAAAATAATTGCAAAATAACTACCGCTTTGAATAAATTGAAAAGGAGAACGATACAGCATGAATTATAATCATAATTTTACTGAGTTCCCTTTCAGTGAAGCGCTTATGGATAAGATCATGAATCATATTATCGCCAATGTTCTGGTTTTTGACAGACTGGGAAATACAATATATTGCAACGACAATTGCCTGGAACTCTATCAATGCAGCAGGGAAGAATTATTTTCACGAAATTGCTTCGACGCGTATAAAAATGGCTTTATTGACCGGGAAACAGCCGCGGCTGATTGTATTCGCACAAAGAAAGAGGTGATTCGCCACGCTCGCACAGCCACGGGGCAGGATATCATGGTTCACTGCCAGCCTGTATTGGACGATCAGGGAGGGCTGGAATTTGTCGTCGCTTCAGCCTATGTGAAAGATGCATTTATTGAGCTTACCAATATGATGAATTCTCATCAGGAAAACCTGACTCAAAGCATCCACAGCTTAACTGATGCAAACCAGAACTATGTGTTGGATTCTGAAAACAAACAAATGAAGCACATTTATGCCATGGCTCATAAATCCGCGCAGACCGACTCTACGATTATTATTTATGGCGAATCGGGCGTGGGGAAAGAAATCATGGCAAAAGCCATCCATAATAACAGTCGGAGGAACAGCTCTATTTTTTTGCCGGTCAACTGCGCATCTATTCCAAGCGAATTGATTGAATCCGAACTGTTCGGTTACGAACGGGGCGCGTTCACAGGCGCCAGGGGAGAAGGAAAAGCAGGACTGTTTGAAATGGCTAACGACGGCACCATCTTTCTTGACGAAATAGGAGACTTTCCGCTGTACGCGCAGGCAAAGCTGCTCAGAGTGCTTGAAAGCGGTGCTGCACGGCGAATTGGTGGAGATCAGGAACGGCAGTTGAATGTACGGACAATTGCTGCGACCAACCGAGATTTGAAAAGCATGGTGGAGGAAGGTGCGTTTCGGGAAGACCTCTATTACCGCTTGAACATACTTCCACTTAATATTCTGCCGCTTAGAGAGCGTACCGAGGATATTATGAATTTTGCCCGCTGCTACCTTGATACCTTTAATAAAAAATATGGCTATCAACGGTATTTTGCGCAAGACATTGAACAAAAGCTGACAACTTACCAGTGGCCGGGAAATATACGCGAACTGCGTAATACGATAGAACGCATTGTAATCAGTGCCGAGAAAGATAAACTAACAACGGCGGATCTGTGGTTTTTGAAAGAACCCTCTTATGGGCTGGAAGACACGTCCGCATTGTTTCAAGCGCCGCTGAAGGATGCGATGCTCATGTTCGAGAGAGCATATATTCAGCATGCCCTTGCACAGGAAGACGGCAACATCTCTGAGACGGCAAACCGAATCGGGATTCACCGGACAAATCTGTACAAAACGATTAAACGGCTGGATATTCAGCCGTAAAAGCATCCCTGTTCAGGATGGAGCGGACGTATACCACAAGAAAGGATTTGATATCAATGGCGTGGAATACGCTGATTTTAGAAAAAAAGGACAATAGGATTGCGGAACTTCGCTTAAACCGCCCAAAAAGCCTCAACGCCCTCAATGACGACGTATTTCTTGAATTATACCAACTGCTGTCTGAATTAGAGCAGGATAAATCCATCCGGGTGCTTATCCTCACCGGAGAAGGCAGAGCGTTTGCGGCGGGCGCCGACATCGGATTTATGAAAGACAAATCGGCGATAGAGATCGGCGATTTGGTAAGGATCAGCCTTGAAGCATTCAGAAAGCTGGAGCGAATGGATATCGTCTCGATTGCTGCCGTAAACGGGATGGCACTTGGCGGTGGTTGCGAACTTGCTTTGAGCTGCGACTTGCGAATAGCGTCCCAAAAAGCGGTGTTTGGCTTACCCGAAACCAGCCTTGGCGTAATACCGGGTTCTGGGGGCACACAGCGGCTAACCAGGCTGGTAGGTGCATCAAAAGCCAAGGAAATCATTTTAACGGGCGATCAGTTAAACGCCGAAGAAGCGTTACGTATTGGCTTGATTAACCAGGTCGCCGAGCCTGATGCGCTGATGGATAGCGCGTATAAAATGGCAGAGAAGATTTTAAAGAAGGGACCCATCGCGGTTCGCCATGCAAAAAAGGCCATCGGAACCGGCAGTCAGGTCGATATTGATACCGCTCTGGAGTTAGAGATGGGGTTGTTCCGTCTTTGTTTCGCATCATCCGACCAAAAAGAAGGCATGCAGGCTTTTTTTGATAAACGGAGCCCGGATTTTAAAGACGCTTAAATTTACAACCCATATCGGGCACTTGATAAAAAATTATACTGCAATTAGCCGATAGAAAAATCAACTAATAAAGAAACAGGACATAGAAGTTAGAATGTCACTTGTTCTACATGAAATTCACCTTAAAATGAGACGAAATGGGCATAATTCCCCCATTCCCCCAAATAGCTTATTGGAGGAGCTGAGCCAGTGAGATTCCCATAAGTTCCAGCAAGGGGGCAACCCTGCTTTTTGTTTCTATACTTGGGTCGGGTAGACTGATGCCTTAAGACATCAGCTCCCCAAAGAACCGGACGTGTGGATTTCCCGCATCCGGCTCTTTGAAAAGCTGATTATTCAACAATTATCCAGCATACACGTTAACACATATCCTGGGCTTGACGAGTGGGTATACCTTCATCATCTTGTTAAACCCTTCGCTTCCTCTTCACCCTGAACTTGCCGTTCCTGTTTTTGGAACAGTAGTGTGTAAATCCCAGAAAAGCGAACGTAGCCGTCTTTGTTCCTCTCCGTTTTGCGCATTCTTGCGCAAACCTGCCGAACTCTATCAGGCGGCTTTTCTCCTCTTCCAGGCTTAGTCCAAAATGTTTCATTCTGTTGACAAGGCGCTTGTAAAACAATTCCGCGTCATCTCTGCGTTCAAAGCAAACTACGAAGTCATCAGCACTATGCCGAAATTAAAACTATGCCGAAACTTCTGAGAAATATTAGGAATTATCGGTTCTCACAGAGAAAACTTCGGCATAGTTTTCCTTGACATATATCACCATTCATGCAACAGCTTCTATATCAAACCATAGGAGGTGTTTCATAAATGAATAACAAACTTACATTGGAAGAAGTCATTGAGCGAGTTCTTCATTGTCAGAAGAAAGCAGGTCATACAGAGTCCTATCTCATTGATATGAAACGGACGTATAATCGGCTTCTCAGGCTTGCCGGGCAGCGTGGAGAAATCTATTTCTCCGATGAAATTGCATCCCTGTTTCTTGAAGGCAACAAAAGATACTGAACAGGAGAATATCGTCATGAACGCTTTCTGGCTCATAATCGCTGCATAAGGTTTCTCCGCTCTTATCTGGGGACATGCCAGGCAACTATCGAAAAATATCATGCGCCAATAGATGCTTTCTTATCGGACGGGCTTCTGGACGCTTTCAGAATCTACGAGCAGAGTGAAGAAGCGTCCGGGCTGAGCGATAGTTCTCTTGTCAAGAACCACCGTCCCATTCGGTATCTTCTGGAATACATGACTGCCCTTGGGTATCAGCAGATTTCAGACATCAAGCACTGTGATACATTAAAAGCGATTGAGGGCATGTTGGATAAGCATTACGCTCCAACCAGCCTTGTGACTGCTATTTCCGGAATGCGTCGTTTCTATGAGATGTTTCCAGAACTGCAGCCGTTTCGGCTGGAGATCCCTTCCAGAATGCCAAGAAAGCGTTCCATCATTGACGTCTATTCAGAGGAGGAGCAGAATAAAATCTCTGTACGCTTGTTCTCACCAAACATCTCACGGCGGGATGCAGCTATCTGCCTCCTCTCCTTTGAGACTGGACTCCGCAGTGTAGATATCTGCAACCTCAGGCTCAGACATGTAGATTG
>Ga0153945_1000146_pt1 | contig 21434 bp, 39 predicted proteins | sample TSNJ029MetaG_FD_104720 | JGI IMG/M metagenome (GOLD analysis project Ga0153945, IMG submission 104720) | Attine ant fungus gardens microbial communities from New Jersey, USA - TSNJ029 MetaG | ecosystem: Host-associated > Fungi > Mycelium > Unclassified | place: USA: New Jersey, Wharton State...
AAGAGAAGGGCTTTCGCCCCTCTCCGCTACTCAAGTAGCTTTGAAACGATCAATAGGATGATTCCTACGATTAAGTCCGTTAGCACTCCGACCATCCAAGTCTTGAGTTTGCTATCGGGCTTTTTCTTTCGGCTTCTGCCTCCCATCTGTATCTCACCTCCTTATGTATATATTATACCATAGGGTTAACCCTATGTCAATAGTTTTTCACAAGAAAGTTAATTATTATTTCAAAAAAAGACACCTGCCGCGTGGTGCAACAAGTGCCTTTCAAGAGGAGAATACCATTTTGCAATTCTTCCAGCTTAAGTCTACCACAGATAAACCGAACAAAACGAACAAACTTTATTTTTATTGCAAAAACCGTTCCACAGCCATCCTGCAACCATCCGCTGTATACTTCCTCCCCATCCGATGTGCCACCTGCACCCATGTCATATTTTCAAAGTACTTATGCCTTAGCATCCTCCGCATTCTGGAATCATCCAAGCTGTTAATAAAATCGTCCGCCTCATTCGTCAACTCCAGGAGTTTATCACGAAACCTTTTAAGCTTTTCTTCTCGTTGGCATAGCAGCATTTTTATCTTTTCGCATTGCCGATATTGATAACCTGTAATCCGGATGCTGCCGTAAGTACCATCTTTGCGCGTGCCTTTCACGGAATCAGACACCTGATTGTCGCTCTTCTCAAGTATATTAATTTGCTTTCGTGTCTTCCTTATCAGCTCTTCCAGTTCTGCAATTTCAGCTTTCAAGCTTATGTACTGAATCAGCACGCTCTTATCCACCAGTTACACCCTCTTTCATCCGCGGCTTATAAGTCCGTTTGTTCTGCAAGAATTCCTCTTCTTTTCTCTGTCGCCCCAGTAACTGGCGCATTTTATTTAATGTGTTCTTATGGTTCTGCTCCTCAAAGAACTTTATCAGCAGTTCGTTCCGCATGACAATGTCCTTGTTCTTTCTGCGGTTTCGTCGGCTGCGTTGGAGCTTGGTCGCCACCTTATTTCGCTCGGCCTTGTTCTCTGCGAACTCCATTTCATGTATCAAGTCCTGAAGTCGCTTGTCCTCTTCGTTTACCGTGCCGTAGGCCGCCTGATATTCACGACTACACGAATCCACAAAGTTTAGGAATTCCTGCAACTGTTCTGCTGGGCTTTTAACCTGTCCCACCGGCCTCACCTCCTCATAATTACTTTTCCATACCGCTCCCCGCCCAGCCGGTACCGTGGATCCGGACACGACTCTGTGAAGCAGTACGCTGGTTCTCTGGCGCTCCATGTCTTTACCTGCGGCCCTTTGAGTATGTCCATATAGTTGACCGGTCGCTTGATTTTTTCTTTGTGCAATCTGCTTTACCTCTTCTTCCTGCTGCCGTTGGTGCTGCTTTACGAAAGCATTGGCCTCCTTTAAACTAATTGGGACTAAAAGCATTGAAATAATGCCCATAGTTTATTGTAATGTCTATTTTTTTTGGGTATAATTAGTTTATAAACCATTTTAAGGAGTGTAAATTATGAGTAATCTTTATGTCATCGCACAAAATTGTGGCAGTTGGGCATCGGATAAGATTCAGGTTGAAGTGAGCAATAATGCTTTTAAGTGTCCAGTGTGTGAGCGTGCCTATGTGGAAATTACATATAGTAAAGGTAAGAGAGACGACTTCGGTTCTATTTGCCAATTTTGTCAGCAAAAATACAGTATCCTCTAACTTTTTTATTCTGGAGCTTCGGCTCCTTTTTTTATTACCTAAACTTTAATTTTCCACAGCCGTTTCAACTGCTGCCGGAATATAAATGTATTCATAGTCCTTAAAAACACGGCTGTCATGCTCTGGGTCTTTTGCTTGATGAAATACCCAACAGGGACAACTCCTCGAATGTTCCCTATATTCTAACCACCAGCCGGCACAAGGTTCGCCATCTTCACTGACACCAGCTCTATGTCTTACAAAGCCATTTCCAAAAGCTATGTAATATGGCTTGTTGATAGATTCCAGTTCTACTTTGGCGATTTCGACAGCCTGTTCTTTTGTATGCTTTTCTTTCGATACTGCCAATGTGTCATAGCCACCTAAAAATACATCGTAATCAAATTTACTCATATATTCTCCTCGTATCCTCTTAGAGATGACAATTATTTGACCTGTCTAATAATGTCAATATCACCATACTCGATTGCATGCTCTTGATCATCCATGTCTCTTATAACAATGTGTTCAGTAGCTGCATCCTGAAGGATTCCATGGAGGCTGATTATCCCCGCGCTGTTCGCAACAACAATTACCATTTCGCCCTCAAGGATATTCCTTCCATACGAATCTCTAACACCGTATAACATCGCCTGTCTATAAGGCATTCTCCATACCTCCTGATTTTAACTTTACTTGCCCACAATCGGCAAAAACTGAAACATCCAAGCTTCGTCATTGATCAAAACAATCTGTCCATCCTCATTGATAGCCAGCAACTCCATAAATACAGGCTTCATTATGGCTCCCTCTCTATCGCTATCGTTTTTTAAAGCCCTCATTCCTACAGCTGTGAGTGCAAGCGCATTCAACACCTTTTCGCCATATATTACCTTGAACCGACTTAGGTCTACTTCTTTACCCATTATAAAACAGTCACCATAGTTCTTCATTTCCTTTCCTTTCTGGCCGGTGGCCCAAGAACTTCTCCAAAAATGCTTTTTCTGTTTGCCACATTAATGGATGGGCAATGTCATCGCACATCATGCCGTTTTCGCATTCTTCATCTTCGTCGAAATCATATCTCAGATAGGCATGTGGGCTTTCTTCGTCTTCGTCTGGTATCCAAGCCGTCAGACTGTTATAGGTCGGCACTCCTTCAAAAGCATAGGTTTGTGGTCTTTCGGCAGTTGCCATTCTCATAATGCTATAGGTATTAGATTCCAATATTGGGCCATGCTGTAATACCTGCTCTTTGGTTAGATGGCAATTTTTGTCATCGCAATATTTACACATTCTGCCCCTCCTGAATAATTTCCATAGCATCTGGCCCTTCTCCATATTGTTCAGCACACGCCTTGCTGTTTGGATAGAGGAACATACACGCTCCATCAGTTATTTCACATCCGTATCCATGCCATTCATCTGCATGGTAAGCTGCCTTACATTTTCCTGCTGCCATTCCATTCACCTTTCCCGGCTATACCGATAAGTTTGTTGTGCTTCATTTATTTACCGCGCTTTCTTTCCTGGCAGCACACCATACCTGCTGCCAACTCACTTTAATTATTGACAATTTGAACATTTATCATCTTTTATTTCTTCGGGATAATAGTGCCCTCCACAAGCTGCACACTTTACAAATTGGTTTTTACAGCTATCGCAAAGTGGCAGATCTTTGCAGATATTTGGTTCCCTTACGATGCCATTAGTGTCTTTGCCGCATATTATGCATGCTTCCATCTCTCTTCTCCTAACTTATCCGTTAATTAATTTTACCGTGTAAGCCGCTCCGGAAACTCCTGTACCAAATCATCTCCCCATATACCCATCAGGCTTGTTTTCAAAAATACAGGTATATGCTTGCTCTGGCAGTCTGACACTATGTCCTCTATCCAATTTCGCTCTGGCACCACCTTGTTTTTCCTGTTACCAGTTTCGGCACCTATAATCACCCATTTGGCAAGTGTCGGAACGGCATCACCGAGCAGCGGTTCCCCGCTGATGAATACATTGTATTTGTCGTTCCACCAGCCTGGTGTTTCGGTATTCTGTCCGGTGTGGGAATAGCCGTACCACATATTGCCGCCTGTGGGAAGCATCCCCTTTCGGCATAGATCGGCATATCGCCATGGGTTTTTTGTTAAAAACATATAGCTGTGCTGCGGAGCTGCCTCGCAAGCCTTGAAAACTTCTTGTATCCATTCATCAGGAACCCAGTCCCCAAACAAATCGGCCATAGAGCACACAAAAATATTTCTTCCTTTTTTGGCCTGATAATTATCCATCCGGTACCTGTGTAATGTTGGTGCAAATCCATACGGATATGGTGCTTTCTTTCCTCTAAGCATCAGAGGTTCCGGTAATTCATGTCTTGCCGATTGCCTATATTCTTCGTCAAAGACTTCGCTGTCGGTACCGCCGAATCTATTTGAAATACCTCTTGCATAGCAATATTCACACTTGTGCAAGCAGCCCGTGACGGGATTCCACGTGCTATCACACCAGTCTATTTTTGTTTTTTCCATAGTGCTCCTTTCCTAGACTACTGTCATTAACTGTATTACGCAAACCGTAACTGCCCTGTCTGCTCCTGCACAATCCTCATGTTAGGCATTCTTTCCCCTGCACACAATTCTGGCAGGTTGTCTTTTACGAGCGCCGCCGGTATTGGCGGGCAAACTGCATTGCCACATCTTTTAATCTGTTCTGATCTGGGATAGTTCCTGCCCTGATGATCCCGGTCAATTATGTAATCATCCGGAAAACCCTGGCAGCCATACAATTCTTTCGGCTCCAGCATCCGCAGGCCAATGTCAACAATTTGGTAATCCACTCCTTTAATTGTTACCAGCCCGAATCTGTCATGCGCGGTAATCGTGTCTAACGGGTCTTTAATGTCCTCCGGCGTTCCGTTGCCGTAGTATTTAATCAAAAACGCTCTAACCTCTGCCATGTGATTTATGCCGGTTATGGTATTTATGGGTTCCTTTATATCAGTTCCTACGCTTCGCCCTTGCTGCTGCATTACAAGAGACGTTGTTATCTCTCCGTAATGCTGTCCACCGGCTGTAATGGTCTGCAAAGGCTCTGCCGCGTCGTGACCGATATTGCTGCCTTTCATTTTGATGATATGGGCAGTGCAGATACTATTGTGATCCACCGCCGTGATCGTTGGGAGTGGATCCTGCAGATCAGCTCCAGCACCTTTATAACCGCCATCAAAATATTTTTGTACAAAGGCACTTACCATACCGTACCGATTGCCAGAGTCTATGGTCATGATCGGTTCTTTCAGATTCTGCCCTCTAACTTCATTCTGACCGGTTTCAGAATGATACTGAATTAATGTTGGAGCGCATAGCAGGTGGCTATTTACGGCGGTTATCGTGCTTAAGGGTTGTTCTGTACTTTGCGGTTCATTTTCGTATTTGCATTGTATCAGCAGGGGTTCTATCAGACAGTGCTCGTTTTTGCTTACGATAGTTTTTAGGGGTTCTTCCACCTTGCTGCTCCGGTCTTCCGAAAAGCCCGTCTGTCCGATCTGGACCATATATGGTTCGACTATTCCAAATCCGTGCTTTCCTGTTATTGTAGGCATCGGCTCTTTAACATCATGTGGCTTCCGATCTCCCCCGTGATTGCATTGAATGATAAATGGCTCCGGGTTGTCCAATACGAATTTTTTCAATCCCCGGGCAATCCGCTGCATTGTTTTATCGGCAAGCGGACGCTGTGCCCGAACTCCATGCTTACGCTTAATTTCGTCTGTTGTATCGAAAATACTTGGACAGGGACGATTAAAGTCAATTTGTGTGTATGCGCCAACATAAGGTTTTAGTAAGCCAGCCTTTACGTTTTCGCTGTCGGCCGGACCGTGTGTCGGCTCTGGCCAAACAATGGGCCTGCCGTCGCACCTGGCTGTCATAAACAACCTTCTGCGCATGGTTGGTGCTCCGTAAGCAGCAGCCACTAACTCCCTGAATTCCACTTGATAGCCCAGTCTTTCCAGTTGGCTTACAAATTTTCGAAACGTGGCACCCTGCTTTTTCTTTATTGGTCGATGGCGGCGGTTTAACGGTCCCCATGTTTTAAATTCTTCCACATTTTCCAGCATGATCACTCTGGGACGGACTAATGCCGCCCATCTAAGTACCACCCATGCAAGCCCTCTGATATTTTTATCCTTCGGCCTTCCACCCTTGGCTTTGCTGAAATGTTTGCAATCCGGCGAGAACCATGCAAGCCCTACGGGACGACCATTGCACGCCTCTATCGGATTTACATCCCATACCGACTCGCAATAATGTTTTGTTGTTGGATGATTGGCTTTGTGCATCTTTATGGCCTCCGGGTCATGATTGATTGCAATATCCACACTCCGCCCCGTCGCTATTTCAATGCCAGTACTGGCACCTCCACCTCCGGCAAAATTGTCAACTACTATCTCTCTCACTTTCGCTCCCTCTCTTAGTTAAACGGCAGGCCGGTTTCCAATCCATCCTCAATCCGCATAAAACCTTGACCGATGTCTGGTCCTGCTGCCACTCCTGCTGCCGGTCCTGTCTTCTTGCTGTCGGCAAATTCCTGCTCTTCCACAATGACATCCGTGGTGTAGACCTTTTGACCGGCTTTGTTGGTGTAGCTGCTTGTCTGGATTCGACCGGATATCAGGACTCGTATGCCTTGGCGAAAATACTTCTCTGCAAACTCGCCGTTCTTGTCAAATGCAACAACGTTGATGAAGTCTGCTGTCTGATCTTGCTGCCGTCCCCGCCTGTCTATTGCTAATGTGTATTTTGTGATGGCGATAGGCTTATCGCCGGTGGTATACCTTGTTTCCGGGTCCTTTGTCAAACGGCCCATTAAAATTGCTTTGTTCAAGCTTTTGCCCTCCTGATCTATGTAATTTTTACCGAAGAGTTGTATAAACTCTGCATTTGTGTGTGTTTTTTGATATTCGGCCTGGGCGATCTCCTTTAGCTTTAGTTCCAGTCCCCAGTTGCCGCCGTGCACGCCGGTTGGTTGACGGCGGTGGCATTCGGGGCATAGATGTACTTTCAGGCCGGTACCCTCGGCTTTTTTGCGTGTTTTTCGGCCATAGAAGATATGATGTTCTTCCAGGCAGCCCCAGCGGCCACAGTTATAGCATTGATCCGGGGATGGTGGTTCCAGAATGCTTTTCATATTTCTTCTTCCTGTTTTTCTGTTTTGGTTTTGTTTACTTTTATGCCGCCCTTGGAGGCAAGGCTGATTTTTGCTTTTATCCCGATACCAGTGTCAATGGTGGCAGCAGATATCGTTTCCTCTGCTACCAGATCAGCGATTGTGAAAAGTACGGGGATGATGGTTTCATCAATTTGATCCGGCGCAGCAGCCGGGCCGAACTTGGCCTCAATCGCTTTATAGACTTTTTCCTTCCGGCCTTTTTTGTGGACGTAGTTCTGGGCTTCGTAGCAGTTACATATTTCCGTAGCGGCTTCGTTGCGTTGCTCATCATCCCAGGCACGGATTGTCCTGATCGTTGACATCTGTCCGCAGAATTTGCAGGCGCCGGTATCGCTTTCTATTCCTTCCGGCCATTCTCTTTCCATTTCTTTTATTTTGTCCTGTAACATTTTTCCTCCTTATTAGCTTCTGATATAGGCTGCTGCCATATCAGCCATATGGGTGTATAATACGTTGGGGCATTGCCGTACTGCGTTTGTATAGCAGTTCCAATTTTCCGAATCATCGAATGCCCCCATATGCCAGCGGATGCATAATATTTCTTCTGCGGTCAGATCCGGCTTGATGACTGCTGCCAGGATGCAGGACTTGTCACCGTGGCCGGATAACAGTGTGTTGGGGTTATGTTCTAATTTGCCGTCAGGGCTGATTATGTATTGGTCGCATTTGCATAGATCGTGAAGCATTCCGACTAAGTAGGGGCTGCGCTGTTTTTCCCATTCAAGGCGTAGGCGGCGGGAGTATGTCACAAGCAGTTCCGTCACTGTGGCACTATGGATTGCCAGGCCGCCGATTGTATTGTCGTGGTATTTTATAGAGGCTGGGGCGGTGAAATATCCATTTCCGCCCAACACGTCAATTTGATCTCCGGTCAGACCGGCTAATTTTAATAGTTCTATTTCTCTTTCCATTTGGGGTTTCATTGTTTCTCCTCTTTCCAAGCTAATTTAAGTAATATAATCCTCGAACCGGCGAACCGTTCGCCATATCTCCCGACCATTTACCCACCGTTGCATATCCTTGTGTGTCTGATCAGCATTCTCCTTGTCGTAAATCATTACGTAAGGATCAAAATGGAGATCGCGAAGGGTATAAATCCGGTATAGGTCCTGCTCTATCGTGCTACCAAAGTTCGTAAGTACATAGACAACCTTCCCGCTCTCGCTTTTTCGGTTGTAGCATTCCGAGAACCTTTTAAAATCTTCTGTCAGGTCCTGATCGGGGTTGTCCCACGCAAGGTGTATCCGCTTAATCCTCATTCGGTTCAACATTTCTATCCGCTCCGGTGTTGTCAACCTAACGTCAATCCCCTGGTTAAAATCCACGACCGCCCTTGACTCTGTGAGTTGGCCCAGCAGGTCTTCCCCATCCCGGCAGGCAAGTATATTCGGATCGCATAGGCAGATATTATCTTGCCCTCCCCAAAATTCCCGAAGGTTAGCAACCTTTACGCTGCATTTCCCTTCCTTGGCAGCTACGTGGCAAAATTCACAGCCACGCGGGCAACCGCGAGACAGGAAGCCATAGGCGGTACTACGTGTTAAGTTCGGGTATATGCTGTAATCTGGATAGATATGCTCAATTTCCGTTGGAAGCAAAGTATCGCGGTCTGCCTGATATACTTCTTTGCCTTCTACCAGATCAATGCAATAGCCGGAACCACCTCTGACGACCTGATAGGCATTTACATGATATTCAAAATCTGGCGTGAACGAAAATACTTTTGACATATATACTTTGTCAAATGGCAGGTTTGGCCAAGAATGCAATGATGGAACATACCATTCCACCGTGTCCCCCTGCCGCCGGTGCCATGCTGATAATTTCATGAGCGGTAAATTGGGGAAGTTGTGGCCGTCCACGTCTATTAATCCTATCCTGATGCCCTCACCACCTTTCCGATCGATCAAAATTTGATTTACATCACCAAAATTTCTACGCCCGGGTTTTTCTCAATAGCATCATTCAACTTAAACCAGTGCTCCACCGTGTAATCCCTTTTTCGTCCATCCGCAAACCATTTATATGCGTCTTTTGACATAATCATCTTGCGGCCATCATTGAATTTTACGAGCCACCCGCTTTCTCTATTGGAACACACCAGCCGCCTTCCGCACCCAGGGCAACACTTCCATCCGTCGTCAATTGCCATGCCACACTCACAATGATAATCTGACAAAAGGGCAACATCATCCAGTTGCTCCACCTGCTCTGCCTCTAACTTTAATCCATCCCGCTGCTTCATAACCCAAGTCCTGTATGCATCAATGTCACGCACAAGGGCATTAAGCGCCGGTAGTATCTCTTCCAGTATCCTGCAATCCCTCTCGCTGTACATTCTCAAGCGCACTTCTCGCAACATTTCAACGTCCATTTCAATATCATTTTCATAATCAAGTGCATCGTCGTGCAATTTGGCTAAATCCATCTTTCCCACCTCCGTTGATTTTAATTTTCCCACTTCTGTGCGCTCATTGTATCCGTCTCACAATGATACACTAACTTCATATCGCCTTTGCAATCTAAACATTTCCCACGGCCGGCTTCCAGTATTCCCATCTCATGAAAAATTGACTTGCAAGCATATTGTTCCGCCTGGCAGTGTGGGCATGTAATTGCATACCGCTTCCTGGTGTCGTTCTCCATCTTCGCACCTCCTCCTTAATTAATTTCCGGGAAATCTTTAAACATATTTATTTGCACCGCTGGGTAATCCTCCCAAGATACTCCTATATAATCAAGCACCCGGCCCCAGCCATACTTTTCACCAGTTTCATCCATGCAGCATTCGTACATCCAGAAGCGCCATGCTCTCGGGTTATCTTCCCGTAACCGATCAAACCTGTGTGGCCGCTTCTCTAAATGAATACCGAACCCGCATATGTCACATCCAGTTCGCTTGGCCTTGGTTGTATCCAGCGCTCCATTAACTTCCTTAATTGTTCCGTAAGCCTCTGGCACTGGTACATTTAGGTCTACTGCTAACTGTAGGACATCCGCTCGCATGAATGGAGCGAACGGTGCGGATCTGATTACCTCTTTGCCGTAATAATTACAGCCGTTTTTCATTAGGGCAAATTCTCTTTGTCCGCCCTCACAGGCCATCAGACCTAAGAAGGGAAAACTATTATTCTCTTTTGCCCACCTGTCGCACGGGTTTTCTTTCATGTGCTTACAGCAATCCGCCGACACTTTGAAGTTGGCTCGCTGGCAGCAAAGGTCAGGTCTATGCTCCTGGTAGTGACCGCCAAACTTCACGATCCATTTCTCCGGCAATTTAATCTTGTTCGAATGCTCCCAGCGTCCTTGTTCTCCCATATCCCCGGTCATGATTGCATGAATAAAGGTTTGCTTTGGACTGTCTGGGGTTTGTAGGAGCTTGATTTTGTTTGCCTTGGCCTTGCTGATGACCGGAAATCCCAGTTCTTGCAGCACCTTGTGTTTTGCCATATCTGGATAGATTGGCTTAACTCCAAGCTGCTTATGAATTTTTCTGATACTGGCATGCTCTACGGAACTTACTCCGATTGCTGGTATGTCATACCCCAGAGACCGGACAAAACACAAGAGGGTGATGCTATCCAAACCGCCTACCGAAATATGTACATTGGCCCCTCTGGTGTTAACTATTTCGTCATAGAATTCATGCACCCGCTGTGCTGCGCGCTTTACTTTTACTTCGTAAGGCAAACGCTGCATAGCAACAAAATGTTTGATATAATCCTTTTCTTCGCTCATTTTTAGGTGGACACCTCCATAAAATCAAATAACGTCGGTACCTCTGTTTCGTCCTCTGCCGCCTGCAGGTACCCTACGCCATCCCGGAAGTAATCCGGACTTAGTTCGATTCCATAGCCACAGCGGTTCATTTTTACTGCTGTCATCGGTACTGTCATAAGCCCACCAAACGGATCTAAAACCAGATCACCGGGGTTGCTGTACCGGTTAATAATCCGCTCCACGATATCTAACTGCAATGGGCATACATGCATTTGCGCCCGGCGCCGGTTCTGGGTAGTGTTAAGGGTTCGCATTCGGTTAATATCATCCCACACCTCCCATGTCCAGCTTCCCGGTGCCACTACCATGAATGTCGCTGGTAATTTGTCGTCATGATCCAATTCCTTAGCCAGCTTTACATGCTCCTGATAGTTATAGACGGTATCTCGGGAGAACTTCCGGTAAACTGCTTGCAGGTTGCTCACTGATATCTGTGATAACTCTTTTTTCAGGATCAGCCGGTCCCCACTGCTGCGCCAGAATGCATGTGCATCTATCTGCCATTGTGCCCGGGTATAGTCCTCTTTGCTTTTCACAACCGGTTCATCAGCATAGGCAGTTGAACGGTCTGTGGGAAGCTTGCGAAACAATAATATGTATTCCGGGCAGCCCACTCCCATCTTAGTACCATCCTTGCATTGTTCGGTCCATCCCAGTCGGTAGGTCTGGTTGTTCTCCCGGACCACATCCGTTACAATCGTGATCATGCCGATATACTGGAATCCGTGTTTCATGTAATGAGTGATACAGACTGCGTGGAATGGTTCCATCGTTGGCATGCCGGTACCGGTTGTATTCCCGAACAGTACCCGGTCCTTAACGTGGATGGCAGCAACGCGGCCGGGCTTCAGGATCCGCAGCAACTCCGGGGTCAGGAAGTCCATCTGTTCAAAAAACCGGACCGTGTTCTGATTGTGTCCAAAGTCGTTATAATTGGCAGAATATTCATAGTGATTGCCAAACGGTATGGATGTATGGATCAGGTCAATGCTGCTTTCTGCCATTCTCCTTGTTTCCTCCACGCAATCATCGTGAACCGCCGTATAATACTTACCTTCTACCTTCACTGTCTCAACTCCCATCTTTCGCTTTAATTGGTCTGCTTTGCCTGCTGCCGATAATCCATACTTCTTTACAATTTCTATCATTTTGCTGACCATATGGTCGTGATTCTTCCATTTTTCCAGAAGAACTTCCTTGATCTGGTTTTCATTCTCCATATATATGATGTCGATGATTACCTGCTCTGTCTGGAGGAAACGATATATGCGGTGAATCGCCTGGATGAAATCATTAAACTCGTAATCAATCCCGATAAAGACCGCCCGGTGACAATGCTTTTGAAAATTACATCCGGATCCGGACAGTTCCTTCTTGGTGGCAAAATACTGTATCTTGCCGTTTGAGAAATCAATTACCCGCCGTTCTCTGATGTCGTAATCCTGGGAGCCATAGATATCGACCGCTGACGGGATGGCTTTCTTGATGGCCATGCGTTCGGCTTCCAGATCGTGCCACAGGATGAAGTGAGCCTCCGGATCCGATTCTATAATTTCCTTTGCCTTGGTCACTCGAATGCCAATGCTTTCCCGTTTTACTTCTGCCGCTTCCTTTAATCCTGCTGCCGCTTCCTGAAACAACTGCACCTGGCCATACCGATCTGCTGTGTCACCATACCGGATGGGAATCTCATGCCAGCGTACATCCAAGGCCGGAAGATCATATCCTTTGTCGGGATACTCCGGATTGACATCGGATGGCTTGGTGATGAACAATGCCCAGCTGCTTACCCATAACCAGAACTCATCCTCCTGATTCGGGTACAGTGTCAGGTTATTGGCCTTGGTGGAATCCCGCTGAAAGAACCGTGTAAGCGCCTGACCGGTGTCCATTACCTCCAGATACCCGGCATAATGGATTAACTCCTTGTACCGGTTGGGTGATGGGGTGGCGGTTGCTACAAGTTTGTAAGGTACGCCCTTGAATTTGTCCAAGAAGGTCTGATATGTCTTGCTGCCAAAGCTCCGGAGGACTGATGCTTCATCCAGCGATGTCGCCGTGAAGTAGTCCGGCCGGATATCACCGTCTCTGATGCGCTCATAATTGGTAATCAGGATATCAACGCCTGCTGCCATTACCTCTTCCATATTCCGGACATATACCGGTGCCGGATAGCCTAATATTTCTACGGCATCCCGGATGAACTCCTGTTTTACTCCCAGCGGGCAGACTATGAGTGCCTTACCGCCTTTTTCCCTGATTACCTGATAACAAAATTCTATTTGCTGTACTGATTTGCCTAATCCAAATGATTCGAATAAGGCCCGGCGGCCGCCCCTGATTGCCCAGGCAACGCCGTCTTTTTGATGATGCTTTAACGCTTTGTTTAATTTGCTTCTGTCAACCTCGAAACCGCTTTCTTTTGCGATTTCTATCTTACTTTTCAGAAATTCTAAATAATCCACATTAATCACCTTGCGACTGGCCAGTCTTTACCCGGGATTATTGCCTTTCTTATTTGCTTTTTTTCGATGTGAATTTATAGACATCGTTTTTCTGCTTCCGAATCTGACTGCGTAAACGATTCTGTTTATTTGCTCTGCTCTTGCTCATAAACCCTCCTAATCTTAATTTTCGATATGAAACATATCCTCTAAATCCCGGTAAAAGCAGTACTCTGGATAACGAATTTTGATTGCTTCCCAAAAATATCTTGCATAGCCGCAACAAAACAAATCTTCCACGGTATAACTCCTACATTCTTTTAGCTGATCATCAATATCTTCATAATCATTTACGCTTGGTGTTCCATTACAATATAAGTTGAATGCCATACGAACAATCTTTGCGCTGCCACTGGTAATCCATCCTTTATGCAGACACTCTGTTTTCACATATCCTGTCTTAAAATCATAAATCTGGTTGACTGCCTCCCTTGTATCATTGTCAATTCCTAAGCAATATACCAACGCCTTATGGTATACATCCTGATATCTGCACTTTGCCAAATATTCCAAATAGAAATTTTCGTGTTCCTCATTTTTAAAAGTTATTGTGCTTGTTTCTTTTTGCATTTTATTCATATCCTTTCTTCATTCTTGATCTCTTTTCCTTTTGCCGTCTGCCAGCCGTTCCGTTTCCATTCCTGGAGCCAGCCCAAGCGGATGGCACTTATTATGTAGTCGCTATCTGTGTGGATATTGAGCATGCAAGGACGGTTCAGGGCTTTCAGGGCTTCTATCAGGGCGGTGACTATATTGTTGTTCTGGGTCGCCGTCCTGCTGCCGGTGATTTCCTTGTCGTGAGTTATCCCCAATTTATCCACAAAGGTCAGCAAAGCCCAGTATTTACTCGTGCTTGCGGCTATTTTTATATTTACTTCGTGCAACTGCTAACCACCTCCTCCATCGGGTTTTGATTTGACTAAAACGTAATAGAAAAACGGATATCCGGTTTTCTCGTGGATTCCTGATTGGATTGATTTCGGATCCACGTAATAGCCCGGTATTGGTCTGGCCTCTTCCCGGTACCACCGACGTTCTGATACGATTTCTTTTTCCGGTACCGGATGGATTAGATTCCGGCTACTGTTCCAATGTTTCCCATGGATCTTCGCATCGGTCTGCATGGCTTCATGGGACCATTTGATGAAATATTCTGCCAGGCGCGGGTAATGCCCGGACTTGTCCAACGGCTTGATTGTGATCCACCCCCTCTGCCAGATATCTTTTAGCACCTTCACATCCACCCCGCCACTGATTACAAGATGATGATGCAGCGCCCCCCGTTTCCCTCTTTCTGCTACATATATATATTTCAGGATTTTGCCGGCTTTCTTGTATGCCCTGCGCAACTGCTTCAAGAACTCCCTGGCTTCATTCCTCATTTCATCCGGAGATGCCGGCCGTTCTTCTTTTCGGTAATCCAACGTGATATAGTAATCGTCCGCTCCGAAATTCGCATTCATCAGCCTTGTCAGCTTCCTGACTGCCTGCTGCCGGTTGACCTCTCTCTGGGCTTCCGTGGTTAAACGCTTCTTTGGCTGCCGGCTCTTCGTCTCTTTGTTATATGTAGCACTGTAATACAATCGTACGCTTATCGTTTTCCCCGCTTCACAGGTCTCTCTAATATAGGCCATGTGCATGTCCCCTCTGGTTCTTAAGATAATACTTTTATCAAGTCGTAAATCAGCCGAAAAGCCGCGTATTTACTTGATTTTTCCTCATACACATGCTATACTAGAAGTGGTTAATTAAGTCTGTGTATGACTTGGCTCCTAACGTTATTTGCCGTAACGTAGGAGCCACTTTTTTTGTTGTCAATGTACTTCTCATGCGGTTACCGGCTCTCTGGTTTCCCGAACCTGGGCGGGTGTCATGTTCTGCTGTTTTGCAGATGCCTCTTCTCTGATTTCATCCCGACAGGTGTCACAGAGACGGCCTTCGCCCGGATCGAGATAGTGGCCGCACCGTGCGCAGGTGTTCCAGTACCTCATCTGTTTATACGCCATCGTCCACCTCCAGTTCGCCCTCCAGCGTAATTTTGCCTTTTCTGTAGGCCACATAGGCCGTGTCGCCATTCTTGTCCGTAATCTTAGCAGTTCCACCACTCATAGGCTCTACCGTCAGGGCGTCCAACACAAAATTATTTTCCAGCCATTCCATGATTTTAAGATTAATGTACTCAGCTATGGTCTTGGCTCCCTTAATTGCCATCGTTTAACCCTCCTGTTCTCTTCTTAATTTTCTGATGCCGGCATGCAGGGCATCTCTAATAGTGCTTTCTATTGTCCAATCTGGTTCGCCTTCCTCTTGGCAGTATTCGTTCATATTCTCCATTTCTTTTTCCAATGCTTCTATCTCTAGACTGCTAAGGCACATTGAGAATTTGGTACCATTAAACTCCATTTTGATTTCGTGACGCTGTTCCATATTGATACCTCCTGTTATGCGGCGGCAGCGTCAATATGCTGCCGGATTTCTTGGTACAGGGAATCATATTCCGGCTTGGTGATGGCGTTGGTTAGGCGTAGACCGTTAAGGTAGCCTAACCACATCATGGCTATGTAGTCCCGTTCCTGATCGGATGGAGCTTCGTTGATTAATTGTTTCTGCTTTTGAATCCATGTTCTTAGCTGCTTGTCCTTGCTCATGGGCTTGTCCCTCCTTTCCGTGCTTGTCCACCGAACCGCCGTTAGGCGGTTACTCTCTTGTCCTCTTTGAATCGCGCTGCCTGAATAATCTTTGTTGTCAGCATTTCCGATATTTCCTTCCTCTGCTGATCGGATAAAGAATCCATCAAAACGTCTTGACCATTAATCTCTATGTAATTCACGATTGCTGGTTCCGCCATATCACCACCCCTCTCTGATAGATTTTATGTTGTGCTGGTTGTACTTGTTGCTATTTTCTTCCAATTCTCCTATAATTCAGGTACGGGCGTTGCAGCGCCGAGTACGAAAGAAAGGAGATGTAATCATGATTAAGGATAATTCTAAAAAAGTAATCCAATACTTATTAGATCAAGCCATATCATGTGGCGATCTTGAAGCGTTGTTTTTAATTCGATACGATACCTTGGCAGAAGAACTTCATTTGGAAAACGAAAAACTTTGCCGAGTCTGTTGCCAATATCTTGACCGCCTTGGCTATATCAACATTGTCGACAATGATGATGGCGGCAGGTTGACAAGGCTTACTGCAAAGGGAATTGATTTTTTGGAATCTAACCATTAAATATGCGCGATTCATCAAGTAGTATTTTTGCAATCTCTGGCAGAGCCGCAATCTCTGCTGGAGATGCATCTTCATCACTTGATACTCTGTCTATAAACTTCAAAAGCTTTTCTACCATGTTTTCTTTCTGTTCTTTGGTCATCCTCGTTCACCCTCCTTTCTCTGCTTTACTGTTTGCAAATAAGCTGTCGAAAAAAATAGTTTTCGCGGTAGTCCGTGAACTATCTATCACAAAAGGATGTTTCCCATTCTTCGCCTAACACGTCAACAATAAAAGCCTTTGTCTTGACGGGGTCTGCTTTGATTTCGTCTAAAATCACAGCGATTGCTTCATCTCTCGATAACTTACGAGCCTCTTGTCTGACGGGAGGCTTTTTATTTTGATTTGTCATCCTCTCTCACCTCCCCCCTTTCTCATCTTGGTTGTTTGCAAATTTTTCATTGCTATTTCCTTCCAATCCTCCTATAATTTGGATACAGGCACTGGCATGCCGAGTACAAAAGAAAGGAGAAATACATGGCGCAAATTCCATATGCTGATAGCCATGGCAGTTTAACTGCCGAGGTGAGTTTGAAACATGCCGCCGATGTGTTTTTGGTTGATTCCAGCAACTTCCAGAAATATAAAGCCGGACAAAAGTTTAAATATTATGGTGGCCACTATACCTCCACACCTGTTAGAATATCTGTTTCTGGCACAGGGCGTTGGTACTTGATTGTGCGTGGCGACGGGCAATATCAGTATCGGTTCTATTAAGACATTCTGTAGGAGGGCTTATCTTAAAGGTAAGTCCCTCCTGCGAGACCTCGCAAGATCCAGGCAACACCGAATTATCTTCCATAAAAACAATCACCCGCTCCATTAACTCCCTGATGTTGCTTATTGTCAGACCATTTTCTTTTGCTTTTTCGATAATGAATATCACAAAATCTGACTCCACGGCTTCTGGTATAACTTTCTTAGTTAATATTGTTCTCACGCTCCTTTCTCTGCTTTGTTTTTTTTTGCAAATGTTTTCATTGACAATCTCGCTTGTTCGTAGTATAGTATTTTCATCGAACAAATGTTTGGTCATTCCTTTTTGAATAGCTCGCACAATGGAACATCTGGGAAAAATTCTTTTTGCACCGTCTCTGCTTCTTCAATGGAAAAGGAACCTTTTTTCAATTTATAGGACACTGCATTTCTATGAAGTCCTAATAAACTTGCAACTGACTGCTTTGTGATACTGCGTTTTGCCATTTCCCCAACTAAATATGGATAAGACAATTGTTTCACCTCCTTTTATGCATTTGAATAACTGTTGCCTATATAATATATCCTTTTGAATAATATGTCAACACCTTTTTTATCCTTTTGCATAAATTTTAATTTACTTTCTTATGATACTATGATAGAATATGGATTAGAAGGCAGGTGATTATCATGGGGATTGGTTTGAAATTAGATAGCTTAATGAAGCAAAAAGGTACAAATGCTAATGAACTCGCGCAAAAAATCAAGGTATCTCCGCAGACCATCTATTCAATGATAAAGCGGGATAGTAAAAAGGCCGATATTGAAGTATTAATACGATTATCTAGAGAACTGGGTGTAGAACCCGAGTATTTTTGTGATGATTCCATTCCGCTAAAAGAGCCAACGTATGAGGACACAAAAAAACTCATCGCTCGTAATGGTAAAACTTTATCTACTGACCAGCGCATGGAGTTAATCAAACTTTTGTCCGAAATAAAATAAAAGTAGATATTAAGCATGGATATAAGAATAAAGAGAACCGACTTGATGGATTGCATCCTGTCGGTATACGTTGAATGCAATATACAAGCCTTTCCTGTAGATTGCTTTTCTATTATCAAGCATTATGGTTTTAGAATATTCAGTTATGTAGAATTAAAGAAACAGAATCCGCGACTTCATGAGCTGGCTTCTTCTTATTCTGGGGATTCATTTACTTTTGAAGGTATAGTGGCCTACAATGAAAAACATTCTGCATGCCGCATTTCTTTCTCACTCATGCATGAACTGGGGCATTTTATTCTAGGACACACAGAAGATAGTTTAGAGCACGAGGATGAGGCAGATGAGTTTGCCAGCCATTTCCTTGCACCAAGAATCCTGATTCATAAATATAATTGCAGGAACGCGGATCAGATACATGACGCTTTTGGATTATCCTATGCGGCATCCAATCGGGCGCTGACGTCATATCGGGAATGGTACAGAAATGTCTCTTACAGAACGCCCAGACAACCATCCGAGCCTGAACTGCAACTGGAAAGGATTTTCTTTCCTGAAAAGAAGGAAATTATCTGCCAACCAGATGATGATCCTGAAGACTCTGAATTCGATATGGTCGATAAGTACAATTACATATTGCGTGTTCTGAAAGCCGGACTTGATGTCCCGCCGGAATTTAAAAAGGATGTGCAGCGATATCGCCGAATGGGATTAATTTAAGATATATGATTAAACAGTCAGAGGGCTTTTTAATAAAATACAAAAAAGAAAAGAGGACACGAGTATGAAAGGAATACTTAAGGCATTAGCGTATGTGGAATTAATCTTTGGAGTGATTGGGAGTTTTTTTACTGCAAAAGCTTTCGGAATGTCTTTTGTAAAAATGAGTTATGAACGAAACTGGCCTATGACTATCGGCATATTCGTTGGCAGTCTGTTTTGTTTTGTTATTCTTTTTGTAATCATGGTTGCGATTGAGGAGATACTTCACAATCAGGATACCATCTATAAAAAGATAACCGAAGGCAATGCCGATACAAAAGCGTTTATCAATTCAGATCCCACTTCTTTTGACGGATGGAAATGCTCTAAGTGTGGAAAAAATAACGCTAATTATGTTGGGACTTGTTCTTGCGGAAATACTAAATAAAAACCGCCCCTGGCGCCAACCAGGCGCACAGGGGTCTAACTTAAAAACATAATATACTTACCCAGGCAGCCGGGGGACGTGCTCCCACCCGTTCCGAGTCTTGCGGAAAGGGGTGGTGCTTATGAGTACATACGAGGAATTCATGGTTATACTTACAACAGCAATGTTGATTGTAGCCATCCTTAGTTATACACATAAAAAATAGCCGTCCTGCCCTCGAAAGCTGACGACTATTTTTTAGTTATCTCACGCCGGGGCGGGTGATGTGCGCTCACCCTCCGACTGTCTTGTTAAGTATATTATACACCGAAAGCAGTACAATTGTCAAACATGAAAAACCGCCCCTGCTGCAAACAGGAACGGCTTTCACATAGATACTATTGTCCGGCATGCACCGAAGATATAATACCCAACACAATACATATTATATCATCTAAAAGTGCATCCGGTCAATGGGTGTATTTTTTGCATCTATTTTTAATATACTTGCACAGGAGATGATATAATGAAAACCAAAACCTTAAGAACCGGCGCCGCCTACATCCGTGTCAGCACCAACGATCAAACGGAGCTGTCACCGGATGCCCAGAAACGCCTAATCGTTGATTATGCCAAAAAAAATAACATCATATTATCCGAGGATTTCATATTCTATGAAAACGGTATTTCGGGCAAGAAAGCTGACAAGCGCCCGGAATTCCAGCGCATGATCGGACTGGCCAAGAGCCCGGATCATCCTTTCGACATCATCCTGGTCTGGAAGTTCAGCCGTTTCGCCCGAAATCAGGAAGAAAGCATCGTCTATAAGAGCATGCTCCGGAAAGACAAGGTTGAGGTCGTCAGCATTTCAGAACCGCTCATTGACGGCCCCTTCGGCTCCCTGATCGAACGAATTATCGAATGGATGGACGAATACTACTCCATCCGGCTCTCTGGTGAAGTTGTCCGGGGAATGACCGAAAAGGCTTTGCGCGGCGGTTACCAGTCTACGCCCTGCTTAGGCTATCAAGCTGTTGGCCAAGGCCGGCCACACATCATTGACGAAAAGGAAATCACTATTGTCAGAGCAGTATTTAATTATTACACCGAAGAAATGATGGATCTCACCGCCATTGCCAGAAAGCTCAACGAAGCCGGTTATCGGACCAAACGTGGTAATCCATTTGAGAAAAGAAATATCGCTCTGGTTATCACGAACCCCTTTTACACCGGTAAAGTATCCTGGCGAGGCATTGTTTTCGATGGCGAACATGAGACACGAATTACACCAGAACAATTTGAAAAAGCCCAGCATCGATACCACCAGGAGTATCGACCACTTAAGCGCAGGAATGTATCAACCTGCAAGCACTGGCTCTCCGGCCTGCTCATCTGCCCCATTTGCGGCGCATCATTAGCCTACAATAAGACAAAGTTAAAAAGCTTCCAATGCTGGCGATACGCCAAGGGAATGCACGAAGGATCCGTTTCTATCTCCGACCGCAAAGTAATCGCTGCCTTATTAAAATCAATGGAAACCGCCATCACAAACAAAAGTATTGTATTTGATGATTCAAAGACGGATCACAAACTGTCTGTAAATATACAATTCTATCAGGAACAGCTGGAAGTTATATCGGCTAAAGAACTCCGGATCAAAGAAGCCTATCAGTGCGGCATTGATACCCTGGAAGAATACCGCATTAACAAAGAGCGATTAGGAAAAGAGCGGGAAGAAATTTCGGCAGCCATGGCAGCCGAAAAAGTACCAGATTCAGAACCAGTCACCCAGGAAGAAGTACTGTCCCGTATTCAATCCGTATATGAGATTATATCCGATCCGGATATTGATTTTGAGATCAAGGGAAATGCCTGCCGGTCCATCCTTAAAAAAATTATCTATGACCGGGAGAAGAACAAATTTCGATTTTTCTACTATGCATAACCCCTTGGAAGTCCTTATTTTTCAAGGGGTTTTCACACATTATCTGTTACCGCAGTAAGGGCCGCCGTATTGACTCATTATAAACATCGCCATCTGCGGATCAGGATTGGTAATCTTTACCGGATACTGTAATCGTTTTTCATATCTCCACATTATCGTTTTCCCCCTTCCCAGGGCCATGGATTAT
>Ga0153945_1000148_pt1 | contig 21287 bp, 13 predicted proteins | sample TSNJ029MetaG_FD_104720 | JGI IMG/M metagenome (GOLD analysis project Ga0153945, IMG submission 104720) | Attine ant fungus gardens microbial communities from New Jersey, USA - TSNJ029 MetaG | ecosystem: Host-associated > Fungi > Mycelium > Unclassified | place: USA: New Jersey, Wharton State...
GTGTTCAACATGGCCACCGAGGCCGTGAAGCAGGGCGGCACCCGCCGCGGCGCCAACATGGGCATTCTGCGCATCGACCACCCGGACATCCTGGAGTTCATCGACTGCAAGCGCAGCAACGCGGACATCACCAACTTCAATATTTCGGTGGGCATCACCGAAGCGTTTATGCAGGCTGTGGATACGGGCACTTTCTACGACCTGATCGACCCTGCCACCAAGGGGATCGCCGGCGCGCTGAACGCCCGCGAGGTGTTCAAAAAGATCGTGCACAGCGCCTGGAGCAACGGCGAGCCCGGCATCATCTTCCTGGACCGCCTGAACCGGGACAATGTGGTGCCGGGGCAAGGGGAGATCGAGAGCACCAACCCCTGCGGAGAGCAGCCGCTGCTGCCTTTCGAATCCTGCAACCTGGGCTCGGTCAACCTTGTGAACATGCTGCGCAAAAAGGAAGACGGCGGCTGGAAGATCGACTACAAAAAGCTGGAAGCTACCGTCATCCGCGCGGTGCACTTTCTGGACAATGTGATTGAGGTCAACAAATACCCGCTGGACATCATTGAGCACACCACCAAGCAGACTCGCAAAATCGGTCTGGGTGTGATGGGCTTCGCGGACATGCTGCTGCGTCTGGGCGTCCCCTACAATTCGGACGACGGCGTGGAGATTGGCCGCGAGGTGATGGAGTTCATCGGCAGAAAGGGACACGAGGCCTCGGCGGAGCTGGCAAAAAGCCGCGGCGCGTTCCCGCTGTTCCCGGAGAGCATCTACAAGGATGGCTTCGCCCTGCGCAACGCCACCGTGACCACCATCGCCCCCACCGGCACGCTTTCGATTATCGCGGGGTGCTCGTCTGGGGTGGAGCCGGTGTTCGCCTACGCCTATATCCGCAACATCATGGACGACACCGAACTGGTGGAGACAAACCCGGTCCTGCGGGAGGTGCTGGAAGCCCGCGGGCTTTTCTCGGAGGCGCTGATGCGCCGCATCATCGACGAGGGCACGCTGGCCCATCTGGAGGAGATACCCGAGGACATCCGCCGTGTGTTTGTGTGCTCCCACGACATCAGCCCGGTGTATCACATCCAGATGCAGGCCGCGTTCCAGCAGCACACCGACAACGCCGTTTCCAAAACGGTGAACTTCACACATGACGCCACTGTGGACGACGTGGAGGAGGTGTACCGCCTGGCTTATTCCCTAGGCTGCAAGGGCACCACCATCTACAGGGACGGCAGCCGCGAGGGCCAGACACTGAACATCGGCAAGGTGAACCGCGGTGATGAGGAAAAACAGAGCGAAGCGCCCGCCGAAGTGAAGCCCCGCCCCCGCCCCGAGAGCATGCCGGGGCTTACAAAGCGCATGAAGATCGGGTGCGGCAACCTGTATGTAACGGTGAACTACGACGACTTCGGCATCTGCGAGGTGTTTACCTCCACCGGCAAGGCGGGGGGGTGCCCCTCACAGTCCGAGGCAACCGCCCGGCTGGCCTCCATCGCGCTGCGCTCCGGCATCGACGTGGACTACGTGATCAAACAGATGCGGGGCATCCGCTGCCCTTCCACCATCCGCCAGAACGGCATGAAGTGCACCTCCTGCCCCGATGCCATCGCGCGGGTAGTCCGCGAGGTGGACGAAAACCTGAAAAAGGGCCGGCTGGCCGTGGCGTCCGACTCCCGCGCTGTGCCTTACCGATTTTGCCCCGAGTGTGGGGAACAGCTCGGCAATGGCGGCGCCGTGCAGCAGTGCAGGAAATGCGGCTACACCCGCGCGCTGGAAAAGCCTGGCGCCGAGCAGTGCGCCGGAGCACGGCAGGGTGTGAGCTGCCCCGAGTGCGACGAGCTGCTGGAGCATGAGGGGGGATGTGTTTCCTGCCGCAACTGCGGGTATTCCAAGTGCAACTAACGGCCTGCGGCCGAGACGGGCGCGGGTTAAGGAATTCCGCAGGCGAAATGAATTCGCCTGCGGAAGCTTTTATTACGAATTAAGGGGATGCTGACGCCCCCTTAAAAATCCCCATACTGTAGCGCTGATGCGCTTTGCTCGTTCTACTATTTCCTATTTCCTGGCCACACGCTGGTAATTCTCCCTTTTTTTTGGTATACTAAAATGCAGCAGCCAAAACTGACAAATTATTGCGGGCAGCCTCAGTCAGGGGCCTGTTTATGGGGAGAGTTTATGGAAGACAAACGCTTTGCGGTACTCATCGATTCGGACAACATATCCGCCAAATTCATGCGCCAGATTCTGGATGAGGTGGCCAGCGAGGGCATCGCCACCTACAAGCGCATTTACGGTGACTGGACAAGCCCCCAGCAGGCCTCCTGGAAAGAGGTGCTGCTCAACAACTCGATCATCCCCATGCAGCAGTACAGCTACACCACCGGAAAAAACGCCACCGACTCGGCCATGATCATCGACGCCATGGACATCCTGTACTCCGGCAACGTGGAGGGATTCTTTTTGGTGTCCAGCGACAGCGATTTTACCCGGCTGGCCTCCCGCCTGCGGGAGTCGGGGATGTTCGTGGTGGGCATGGGGGAGCGCAAAACCCCGGAGCCTTTTGTGTCTGCCTGCAACAAATTTAAATACCTGGAGATCCCGGAAGAGGAGCTGAAGAAGTCCCATTCCGACTCCCCCCAGAACAGCAAAAAGACCAAGGAGGACCCCCAGGTGGCCAAGACCAGCAAGGTCGAGATCGGCAGGGCCATCCGCAAAATCCTGCGGGAAAAATCCGACGAGGACGGCCTTGTCAGCACTGCCGAAATCGGAAGCATCCTCTCAAAGCGCTACCCCGACTTCGACGTGCGCGACTACGGCTACAACAAGCTTACCCAGTTCATCCCCTCGTTCCCCATGTTCGAGGTGCAGGTCTGCGGCCAGACCAATAAGCAGTTTTACGCTAAGCTTAAAGGGCAATAGACGGCTCCATTATATATGACCTTTGCTGTAGCAGACGACAGTCTTTACCGCTCCGGTGATTGCCGGGGCGGTTGTGTGTTTCATCGCGCACAAAAACTGTTGGCATCAGCCATGGCCCGGCCGTCCCGCGCCGCCGTGGGCCGCAAATGAGTGATCAAGCTCCGTGGGCTGTGGCCGAACAGCGCTCAGGCTCTCGAGATAGGGCAGCTCCTTTTTCAGATTCGCCCGGATGCTCCTATGCCAAAAGAACTCCCCGATAAACAGGATTTTAAAAATTTTTTCGGAATGGAAAATCGCATGGATCAACCTCTTTACCGAGTAGATTTTGCTGCTGGCCAGAATGATTTCTTTCTGCAGCTCGTGCGGCTTGATGTTTTTTGGGTAGTGTACCACGTTGCCGTCGTATTTTTCCCAGTTCTTATGGATCAATAAATGCTCGTTTTCGCGGTAGAACCGCGTTCCCGGCGTGAAGAACATCGACTGGATCAAACAACCGTGTATGTTGTTCTCGATCACATAATTTGCAATGGTTTCGCCAACGCCCTTTGTGTCGTTTTCCGCGCCGACAATAAACAGTCCCCGCACTCCCAAGCCGTGGCTGCGTATGTTTTTGATCGATTGCACGATGTCCTTGTAATTGCTCTTTTTGTTAAATTCCTTGAAAGAGTCATCGTCGAGAAACTCTATGCCAAGGGCCACCTCGGCAAAATTATCGTCGGTGATCCACACGCAATTGCTGAGCCGTGGGATCACCTTTCTCTTGTGAGAGGCAATCGCTTCCTTGATGTCCGCGACAATATTCTCCGGCGTTCTCTTTCTGATCCTCCTGCCGAAGTGCTGAATGACCGCGCAATAGGAGCAGTTGTGGGGGCACCCCCTGGAAGCATGCACCTGCGGCCACAAGGTGTCGTACCGCTTTGCCATCTTGGCGTAGTTGTACACCAGATTCCGGTTGGGGATTGTGTGAATGTCCTCCGGCTGAGGCCTTTCCCCAGTATTGACGATCCCGCTGTCCCGCTTGTAAATCACGCTCGGAAAATCCACCGGGGCGCCGCTGTCTATTGCGCAGATAAAGTCCACGATGGATTCGTCGCCGTCGCCTGTCAGCACATAATCGCCGTACTCCACGGCCTCTGTGTAATGCAAAGACGCGTGCATGCCGCCGAAAGCGATCACTGCGGCCGAGCTGCTTCTGATTTGCTCCGCGAGCTTGTATCCGCGCACGGCGTTAAAGGTGTTGATCGAGATGAATACGATGTCCGCGCCGCAGACATCGTCGAAGTCAATTTCCGATATGGATTCGCTGTACATCAACGTGTCGTCCACAATGCCCTTGGCGATCGTAGCCAAGGTGATCAGTCCCGTGGACGGGTTTCTGATATACTTGTTGTATGTATACAGATTCGCGATGGATTTTCTGTATGGAGAATGGTTGCCGGGTTCAATGAACCTAAGTTTTTTCAGCATATGACCCATCCCTTGTTATGTGTTTTTCAGTGCTACTGCCTGCCGTACAGGAAGCGGAACAGCACTTCCAGAAGCCGGTCCATCTCAACAGGCTTTGCCACATGGGCGTTCATGCCGTGCCGCAGCGCTTTATCGATGTCATCCTTGAACGCGTTGGCCGTAAGCGCAATGATCGGCACATCTCGCGCGTCCAAACGGTCGAGAGCGCGGATTGCCGAGGCCGCCTCATACCCGTCCATATTGGGCATCTTTACGTCCATGAAGATGATGTCGTAGCTGTACTCGGCAGACTCTTCGAACCGCTTTACAGCCACCAAGCCGTCATCCGCTTCGTCGATGGATATGCCTGTGACCTCCAGCATGGACGTCACAATCATGCGGTTGATCTCCACATCGTCCACCAGCAGGGCCCGCTTGCCGGCAAATCTGCCGGTGGCGTCCGAGATGACCACCTCGTCGGGCAGGTCGGACTCAGTCTCCTGCAGCCATATGGCAAAGCTGAAGTAGCTGCCTTGGCCCACCTTGCTTTCAACACTGATCTCGCCGCCGAAGAGCTGCACGATGCGCTGGCTAATGGCAAGCCCCAGGCCGGTGCCGCCGTAGTTCCTTGTGATCTTGCCGTCTCCCTGCTCGAAAGGTTGGAAGATGGCGGTCAGCGCTTCGTCCGATATGCCGATGCCCGAGTCGCGGACCGAAAACTCCACCAGTGTCTGGGCCTCGCGCCGCTGCTTTATGCGCATGGCGAACTCGATTGTGCCGCACTCCGGGGTGAATTTCACGGCGTTGCCCAGCAGGTTGATCAACACCTGCCGCAGACGCAGGGAATCGCACAGGAATATCCCCGGACTAAAGGAGTCGAACAGGGTTTTGAATGTGATGTTCTTTTCATCGCAACGCGGCCTGATGATGCCGACCACTGTATTCGCCAGCTTTGGAAGCTCCACCGCTTCCTCCGTGAGCTCGATTTTTCCGGCCTCGATTTTGGAGATGTCCAGGATGTCGTTCAGAAGGCCCAGCAGATGCTGCGACGAGGCCTCGATCTGCCTGATATGCCCCTTGATCTCCACCATTTCGGCGTTGTCCGCGTCCACATCCGTCAGCTTGTTCAGCACAATGCTGATGATGCCGATGATCGCATTCATCGGGGTGCGGATTTCATGGCTCATGCGCGCCAGGAATTCGCCCTTGTGCTCATTTGCCCTGTTGGCGTCGTTTACAGCCTTTTCCAGCTCAATCTGGGTGTTGCGCAGTTCGTTTTCGATCGTCACGCGCGTGGACACATTGCGCGCAAAGCCAAGGAGCCCGTACAGGGTCCCGCCTGCATCGTAAATCGGCGTGCGCACGGAGTCGAGCGTTTCCTCGTGACCGTCCGCGAACACGATCCGCTCCTCGGTGTAGAGCGGCGAGGAGGATGCCAGCGCGTCGCTGTCGTTTTTCATAAAGCTGTCCGCAGCCTTGGCGGGCAGAATCTGCCGCGCGGTCTTGCCGACAAACTCCTCCGCAGTTTTGCCGGAAATGGCGGCAAAGCGCGGGTTGACCGTGAGATATTCGCCACCCGCGTTCTGGTACCAAATCAAATCGGGGGAGGCGGAGAACACCTTGTCCAGCAGGGTTCTCTGCTCCTCAATCTTCAACTGTTCACGCACCATGTCCGTGATGTCCGCGCTTTCGATGAGGTAGCCGATTTTTTCCCCGTCTTTGTTTAAGAAGTAGCTCGCCGTGCCTTTGATGTAGCGCTGCCGCTCCTCCACATAGTAGATCTCGGCTTCTCGCCCCTGCTCCAGCGCTGTGATGGGGCAGTACTTTGATTCCGCGGGGTAAACGCTGCTGTCACGGTATGCCGTGCCTACGATCTCGTCCAAAGTCATTTTGCAGAACGCAAGCGCGTATTCGTTCATGTAGATGACTGTGCGGTCCATGTCGGTGATGCACAGCAGATTCTTCACGCTGTCCACGATGCTGTCCGCCATGTCGTCAAAGGAATCCGCCAGGGTTCCGAACTCATCCTTGACCGGCGCGTTGAAGCGGAACTGCCGCTCCCCCGCGCGAAAGCGGGATATGCCCTTGATCAGCCTTGTGATGCTGCCGGTCAGGGACGACGCGATCCTAATGGCCACAAACACCACCAGAATGATAATGATCGCGGTGGTGAATATCAGCTGTGTAAACGTGTTGGCAAGGTTGTACCCAATTGCCGCCCCCAGCTTTTCCTGCGTTTCCCGGGCAGGGCGTGTGAAATCCTCAAGCCCCGCTCCAATGGCCACAAAGCCGAAGCCGCGCCTGGAAAAATCGTTTTGCTCGGATGGGGCGTACTGCCCCGTGTAGTAGGGAATCGCGGCGGCGGTGGTCAGCTTGTAGAGCCCGCTCCAAAGGATGTAGAACGAGCCCGAGCCGCCGCCCTTCGTCAAATCCATCCAGCCGGTGCACTGGGGAGCGTTGTTCAAATAGCGCCCGTCCAGGCCCACCAGTCCCTCCTTTGTGAGCAGGGGCGCGGGCTTCTTTTCCCGCGACTGTGCGTCAAAGGCGGGCCAGCTCTCAATGAAGTCCGTCCACCGCTCCACGCCGCTGGCCTGCCAAGCATCGTAGATGGAGCTTTCGAGCCAGGGAATCTGCGGGTCCCCGGTTTCGGGGTCAAAGCCGACGATGGAGTGGTGTCTTGGGTGGCAGATGCTGCGGCACTGGTAATCCCAGATAAAGGCGTAGTTGCCCTCGAAAGCGCTGGGCAGCTCGGTGTAGCGGTCGTTCATCGGCGTGAGATGGTCTACAAATTCCATAATGTAGTCGTGGTTCAGCGCCATGGTCACATATCCGATGACATTGCCGCCGTTGTCCGTCACCGGGGTCGCCCACCGCACAATGCCCTCAAAGCGCTCTCCGTTCGGGTTTTCCATGCCCGCGTAGGCCTGCTCCTCCGGCTTGTATTCAATCTCATATCCGCGCTCTTTCGCCGCCCCCGCCACAACCTCGGGTGCGTACATGCCGATGTAATTCGAGCCGACGTAAGCGCCGATCACGTCCGACACATAGATTTCGCCCGGCTTTAGATTTTTCAGCTGTGCAAAATAGGTCTCCGCCTTGATGAACGTGTTCTCCCGCTTCGACACATCCCGTTTCTCCGGGCTCAGCGGGTAATTGGCCTTGGGCGAGCCGGACGCCACCACCTTGACCTGCTCGTTTCCATCCAGGTCCACAAAGGTGATTTCGTCGTAAAGCGGTATATTTTCGTATTCGAACACATCGGGTTGACGGTAGTGAAAGCCGTCCATATCGTTATTTTCACTGTTTGTCGAAATCCCCCCGGCATCTGGCCGGACCGGGGTGTTCACCGGAATCCAGGACATCCCGTCCGGCGCGAGCTCCCAATTGCCTTTCACGATGAGCTGCCCCTGCTTGCTTTCCACGAACTTGCGGTAGCTTTCCTCCGAGGGCTCAAGGTCCGCAAGGTACAGAACATCGTCGTCGCGCTTGTACAAAAAGTCCGCGACCCTGTTGGCCGTATCCGTAGACATGCGCTCGATGTTCTCGGTTGCGCTGTAGTTCAAGGCGGTGGAAGAGTCGGTGAACGCGATTTCCCTGAGCTCGTCGCCCAATATGTTGATCTGCCGCCACGCAATGGATGCCAACAGGATTAGCGGGATCACCTTTACCACGAGAAAAATGGTAATCAGCTTGCTCCTCATCCCAAAACTGTGCCTGCTCAGAAATTCCTCTACCGACACGCTAAGTTGTTTTGCCCTGTTTTTCATATTACTGCTCCGATTCTTAAGCATGATAGAAAACAGCGTCGCCCGCAATAAAGCATTCGCACCCTATTGGAATTTGTTATATTTTATTATAGTCCACATACGCACAACACGCAAGAGCAACAATGTTCCTGAACACCCACAAAATGCAGGCGGCTGTTCAGGCATTCCTGTTATTTGATGCCATTGCTATGGGAGATGTCGAGCCTCGAACCACCAGCTGTGTGCCGATGCGGGTTTTCTTTGACCGGTCGTTTGCTTCCGCCTTTTCCTTTTTCTCAATCAGACGCATCAGTGAGTCAATCGCCTCTGCGCCAAATGAATGCCTGGGTACGTTGATGGAACTCAGCGGTGGTGTGGAAATCTCGCAGTTGGGCCGGTCATTGAAACCAATGATCGAGATGTCATCTGGAATAGAAACCCCACTTTCCCGGAGTGCTTTCATAACACCGGAGGCAATCGTATCATCATCTGTTACAAAAGCGGTAGGAATTTCCCGGTTCTCTTTCAGATGCGCCTTAAAATCCTGATAGCTGCCTTCTTCCGTGTAGCGGGCCACAAAAACAAACTGCGTTTCCAGTTCTAAATCAAAATGGGACAGCGCATCTCGGAACCCTTTTTCCCGTTCCACAAAACTGCTGATTCTCGTGCTGCATTTTAGATATCCAATCCTCTTATGTCCCAACCCTACTAAATGCTGAATGGCCTGATAGGTTCCCATTTGGTTGTTGATGGAAACCGTATTGATATTGAATCTGGTAAAGTCGTTGTCCAGTGCCACGAAAGGCATATGCAGCTTATCGAAAAAGGGAAGATCCTCCTCCAGCATTTCCGTGGCGAAAATAATGGCTCCCCGGGCGTCCATACCATCCAGGTGAGCAATCTGCGGCTCGATCGGATAACGGTTATCAATGGTCATCAGCAGTATGCTGAAGCCATACTTTCGGGCCTGGCTCTCCACGCTTTCCATCAGCAAGAGAAAGAAAGGATGCTGATCCAATATTTCGCCGTGACGCTTATATACCACAAAGCAGATATTTGTGCTCTGCTGAGCGCTTTTCTTTATGAGATGGGAATATCCCATCTCTTCTATTTTTGCCACAACACGCTTACGTGTTGTGGCGGATACGCCCGGTTTATTGTTCAGCACCAACGACAGGGCGGCTGGAGAAATATCAAGTTTCCGAGCGATTTCTTTATTCGTCATGGTCAAAACCCCGTTTAGTAGATTTTATAAACGTTCAAACTCTTACTGCCTAGCTTGATTATATCCGACCAACTGAACTATGTCAAGATTTATTCTAAACGGTTTAGTAAATGACTTCGTCTTCACAGAATCGCCAAATACACATATCTTTAACTATAAATCAACCATACTATTGAAATATATGATTATTCCAAAATAATTTAATTATTTGTAGTGAAAATTTACAACAATTATTCCGAATGTTCATTTATAATTCACTATTTACAAACTAAATATTCAGTGATATGATTTAGATAACATAGCAGCCACATAACCAAAGGAGATGCGGAGATATGATTGGGTATGAAAAGGTGACAGGGGCATTTGATCTGACCGGCAAGACCGCCATCGTTACAGGCGGGGCGGGAGGTATCGGGGAGGCAACCGCCAGAATGTATGCGGTCAAGGGCGCTAACCTCGTGTTGAGCGATATCAAAGACAATGTATCGGCGATAGCCGTCGCGATTGCCGGGGAATACGGCACAAAGGCGATCGGTGTGCATGGGGATTTGACGAAACCGGAGGAGATCGACAAGGTTGTAAATGCCGCGCTGAAGCAGTTCGGCGAAATCAACATCCTTGCAAACATTGTGGGGCGGGTGGATTTGGAGAACGCGGAGGATATCGATTTCGCATTGGTGGAGCATCAGATGCAGGTTAACGCATTCAGCGTATTCCGCCTCAGTCAGAAAGTTGCCAATGTCATGATCAAGCAAGGAAAAGGCGGCAAGATCGTCTGCGTCGGCTCCCAGGCCAGCTTCATCGCCATCGACAAGCATGTGGGCTACACCATGAGCAAGGCCGCCCTGATCGGGATGGTGAAGGTATGCGCGCTGGAATGGGCCGAGTTCGGCATCAACGTCAACGCGGTTGCACCCACTGTAGTCCGCACCTACATGGGGGATCGCGCCTGGCAGGGGAAGGTCAAGGAGGACATGATCAAGGCCATTCCAGCCAACCGTTTTGCAGAAGTTGATGAGGTTGCCGCTTCCATCCTGTTCCTTTCCTGCCCCGAATCCAACATGATCACCGGTGAAAATCTTGTGCTGGACGGAGGCTTCACCATCAAATAAAGGAGGACGGCACGGAAGCGCTGTACGGTGTGCTGAGGGACAGGGAAATGGCCGAAGGCTCGAAGATGATGGCGGCCGGACACTACAGGCTGGATAAGCCTGATTATTTGGGTATATACGCAAACCAACTAATCAAGAAAAGAATGGAGGACCCCTTGAATGAAAAAGAAAGTTTTAAGCATCCTGTTGTCCGTTGCCTGTGTGTTTTCACTGGCCGCCTGCAACACAGCCGGCAGCTCCGCGTCGAAGCCGGAAGCAGCGCCTTCTGAGACGGTGACGCGACAGTCCGAATCCACCGGCGCCGATACAGAACCACCTTCCGATGGTCCATATGAAACCACTACCAAGGGCAGTGCATTGGATGGCTCGGGCCTTTTGATAGGATGCATCTTTATCAATGTTGAAAACTCCATCTACGCAAATATGAAAAATGATATGGAACAGCAATCCGGTGTTTGGGGCAACGAGTTCATGTTTGTGACCGCCGAGGAAGCCGCTGAACAAATTTCTGCTGTGGAAAACATGATGGATGCTGGTTGCAACGCAATTATTGTGCACATTTCCAACGCCGAGGCAATCGAATCCACCTTGCAAAATGCGGTTGATCGCGGGGTGAACGTACTTGCTTTTGATGGTCAAAGCCCAAGCGCGGTGAAATCTTACGTGGCAGACAACTATAATTCCGGCTATAACACCGGCAAAATGACCGGCGAATGGATCAACGCAAACCTGAACGGCAAGGCTAAGGTAGGCTTGTTCACATATACGAAGATGGAAGTTCTGGTCGAGCGCGACAAAGGTCTGCGCGACGGACTGGCCGCAACGGCTCCCGGAGCTGAAATTACCATTGATTCTGAGGACTATACCATCTCCATGGGCGTGAATGGCGCGGAAAACTTCCTACAGGCCGTTCCAGATCTGGACGTCCTAATGTCTTTCAACGGTTCGGCAGCGCTCGGTGGATACCAGACCTTCCAGGCTACGGGTATCAATGACGACAAACATGCCATCTTTGCTGTGGATGGCGCTCCGGAAGAATTCACCGCCATCGCCGAAAGCGGCTGTTATCGCGGCACCACCTCGATGGGCTTTAATGATCTAGGATACTTGATGCTGGGCGACGCCATCAAAGCCTGCCGCGGGATGGACACCGGCGAAGAGGTTTCTCTCTGGCCTGTAGCAACAGTCACGCAGGAGAATGTCCAGGACTTTATCAAATAATACCAAGGCCTGTATTCATAGATCGAAACGGCGTTGTTGCGGCCGCCTGTCCGTTGTCCGGTACAGGGGCAGGCGGCCCAACGGAATAAAACTCAAAAATGAGGGGAGGTACCCTTTTGGACGATAAACCGGCCCTTGCTTTGCGGGGGGTAACGAAAACATATCCGGGTGTGGTTGCCCTGCAAAATGTATCGCTGGATATTCACAAGGGAAAAGTACACGCTATTGCCGGCGAAAATGGTGCGGGGAAATCCACCATGATGAAATTGATATCCGGTGCGATCGAACCGGATTCCGGCTCAATTCTGGTGGATGGAATCGAATACAATGCCCTAAATCCCAAGCTGTCCAAAGAACTGGGGATCGAGGTGGTCTACCAGGAATTCAATCTGATACCGTCTCTTTCAGTCGCAGAGAACTTATTTCTGGGAGAATACCCCGGTGGAAGCTTTATGCCGGATTTTGCTTATATGAAGAGGAAAGCCCAGGAAATATTCGACTTGCTGGAACTCAAAATTACCCCGACCGATAAGGTTGGGGACCTGTCTACTTCTTACTGCCAGTTGGTGGAAATTGCCAAGGCGTTAACCAAAAAACTTAAAGTGCTGATTTTGGACGAGCCTACAGCTTCATTGACTGTCAGCGAAACCGAGGTGCTGTTCAAGTTGATAGAGAAGCTGAAAAATCAAGGAACTACCATTCTGTACGTCTCGCACCGGATGAGCGAGATTTTCAATATATGCGATTATGTGACAATTTTCCGAGACGGGCAGATGGTGAGCACGCACAACACCTGCGATATTGAAGTAAACGAGCTGATAAAGCTGATGGTGGGCAGAGAAGTCAGCGACACCTACCCTAGGCGCAGGCACCAATTAGGTGATCTTGTGTTGAAAGTGGAGGGGCTTTGCGGCCTGGGCGTAGAGGATATCAGTTTTGATTTGCATAAAGGAGAGATCCTCGGCTTTGCCGGGCTTGTCGGGGCGGGCCGTACCGAAACGGTGCGCATGCTCTTTGGAGCGGACCGTTACACCGAAGGCCGTATTATCCTGAACGGCAAAGATTTAAATATCAGGCGCCCGGAGGACGCTTGTGATGCGGGGATCGGTTTTGTGCCGGAGGACCGCAAAACACAGGGGGTGGCGCAAGGGATGTCGATCCGGAGTAATATCTCGATGGCGATTCTGAAGCTGGTATCTCGCTATGGCGTCATAAATAAGAAGAAAGAAAACCAAATTTTGGAAAAATATAAAGATGCACTGCGCATCAAGACCCCATCATTTGACCAGCTTGTGAAAAATCTGAGTGGTGGCAACCAGCAGAAAGTGGTGCTGAGCAAGTGGCTGGCAAAGGACTGCCGGATCCTGATTGTGGATGAGCCTACCCGGGGCATTGACGTGGGAGCAAAACAGGAAATTTATGAGATCCTTAACAAGCTGGCGGAGCGTGGTGTCGCCATCATTATGGTATCTTCGGAAATGCCTGAGCTGATTGGAATGTCAGACCGCATCCTGGTGTTAAGCGAGGGGCATACCGCGGGAATCCTGGAAAAAGATGAATTTGACCAGGAAACCATCCTGAAGCTCTCATCCCTTGAATTCGTATCGAAAGGTGCTTGATTTATGAGTAGTACAGCAGATCGAATCAAATCATTCGTTGCAAAAAAAGCCGTTCCCATTGTGTTGGTTTTTATGTGCAGCGTGTTTGCTTTTATGTCGCCCAACTTTCTGACAGTGAGCAATGCACTTACCGTTTTGCGCCAAATATCCATGCTTTGCATTATGGCAGCCGGTGTTTCCTTGGTGATGGTTTGCGGCCAGATTGACTTGAGTGTGGCCAGCATTGCCTCGCTGTGCGGTGTGATCGCGGCCTTGATCGTCGTCGAGCTTGACATGCCGGTTGGAGTCGCTATGTGGATTGCCATTGCGTTTGGCGTCGGCATAGGTTTTCTGAATGGGTGCCTCATCACCTATACCCGAATGAACCCTATGATTGGTACACTGGGAACCGCTACTATTTTGTCCGGCATTGCCTATATCATATGCAAGGGTGGTACCCCGATCTATGGTTTACCCGAGTCGGCTAAATTCATCGGCCAGGGCTTCGTGGGGCCGATACCGGTGCCAATTTTGGTGATGATTGTTTGCCTTGGCATAAATGCTTTCATACTTGCCAAAACCCGTATTGGCCGTTCGATGTATGCGATTGGCAGCAATGTGGAGGTTGCCAGACTTTCTGGCATTAACACCAATCATATTCAAATATTAGCCTATTGTGGCAGCGGCCTCTTTTCCGCGTTGGCAGGTGTTATTCTGATGTCCCGTGTCTTTTCGGGTCAGCCTAATGGCGCTGTAAACTATGAAATGAACACGCTGACAGCCTGTATTGTTGGCGGTATCAGCATCGGCGGCGGCTCGGGAAACACCGCTTCTGTTCTGATTGGCGCCCTGATTGTTGGTATTATTAATAATGGGCTGACGATCGTACGGGTAAGTGAATACTGGCAAATGATTGCGCGGGGTTCCATTCTGGTTTTTGCCGTGGCGATCGATAGTATTATCCGTCTGCGTGCGGAAAAATCAAAAAAGCAGATCAAGCACTCGAAATAGACAACGAGGTAAATGATATGATTAATCGCATCATCCACAAGGAAAGAGCGCCAGAGTTCGATATGTTTATGTCAGCTAACGAGTTGTGCAAACTGGAACAACAGGGGTATCTTGAGGAAGAATACTTTTTTTCCGGAACAGCCAATGTGTACGGAGAAAACGGAAAAGGCGGCGCACAAATTCTTTTTGCCGACGCGCCCTACACCAACCGCTTGGTGGTCCGGCGGCCCCAAAACGCGCACCTGTCCAGCGGGCGTGTCATTGTCGAGATTCTCAACTCCTCCTCGTACATGGATATTGACCGGGTTTGGATATTGGCGCACAGGCACCTGCTGCGCAATAACGACGTATACATAGGGGTTACCAGTAAGCCAATTACCATGAAAACACTGAGAAAATTTAATAAGGAAAGGTATGCGCCGCTGTCTTGGAACAATCCAAGGGCTTGTCCTTACCCTGCGGAAGCACTGGGAAATTTCAAAGGGGCTTCCAACCCGGAGACAGAGGACGGGCTGTTCTGGGATATGCTGAGCGACCTGGCAGCTGAAATCCGCCATGGCGCGGCTTTTCTTGCTGATGTACCGGTGAAACAGGTCTACCTGGCCGGATGGTCGCAATCAGCCGGATATATGGTTACTTACACAAACTATTTTGCCAAAAGTCACCACGATGAAAGCCGCTCCCCGTTATTTGACGGATATTTCGCTGCCGGCGCCGCCCCGATGGTGGCACCTGCACTCAATCAATGCGAATACACCGATTTGATTGAGGGACAGGGAAGAATCGCCTTTGCCGGCACCCCTTACCTTCTGATGCAGACAGAAAGTGAAAATGCAAAGCTGGGCACATTTGAAAACCGGCTGCCTTTTTCCGATAATCCTTTGTTGCAATGCCGCTATTACGACATTTCCGGTTCCACCCACGACAGTGTGGAATCTATGACCAACTACTATCGTGGCAGCCTTGACATGCAGAAAACCGGTTGTTATCTGACCTATCCGGGAAAAGAACCAAACGCAAATGATTTTCCCTACTACTTTGCTATCTGTGCGGGATTGCAATGCCTGTATCTTTGGGTGGAAAAGAACATACTGCCACCGGATGTGGAGCCTATTCCCGTGGACGAACATTTGAACAATCTGACAGACAATTTTGGGAATGCCCAAAAAGGATGGCGTCTGCCTGAAATCGATGTCCCGGTTTGTCAATATCGCCCTCACGCATCTTCCTTGCACCCGAACGACAGCACAATGTTATACGGCTGCGAAATTCCATTTGAGCAGAATCATCTCCGGGAGTTATATGGAACTCTGTCTAACTATCGGAGGCTTGTGGAGCAAACGGCGGATAAAGCTGTGCAGAACCTGTTTTTACTCCCGCAGGACAGGGAAGAATGTATCGCTCACTCTGTTGCCAAAGCGGCAAAATATGGGCTTTCCTGACAAATGGGGCATTGTCTTGTCTTATCCGGGTGCTGGTGATTATTTACATCCATCCCAGCTCTGCAATTACCCGGCAGGGCAATTTTTACACCGATCATCCTCCAATCAAAACAGGCGGCAACATTTTCGTTACCGCCTGTGATTTTATTTGTTTTGTGATATAATAAATAATAACGTTATGCCAAAAATGAGGAGGAGATCATTGTGTTGAAATGTGCAAGTATTTATATCTATGAAATCGATGACCCGGAGATTGCTCTTGAGGAAATCAAGGCACAGCTCAAGGAGAAAATAACGCTTCTTGAACATTCAGTCGGAATCATTATGTGCCACACCGAGTTTGTCGGCACTGGAGTTCTGAAGCATATTTGTGAAAATCTTCCATTTGAATTGGCGGGAGTGACCACCTCCTCACAAGCTGTTAACGGCGAGGCCGGCGAGCTTGTTCTGACTATTTTTGTGATGTCGTCAGATGATGTTTGTTTTAGGACCGGTGTAACGGAAAGCCTGAGCGAAGATATCGAAGAGCCAACTAAATCGGCTTTTGATAAGGCTGCCATTGGAGTGTCCGGACTGCCTAAGCTTGCGCTTGTATTTCCTCCGCTCATTTTAAAATATGCTGGAGATTCATACATAAACGCATGGAAGCAAATTATTCCTGATGTACCGGTTTTTGGAGCAATTGCCATAGACGATACGCTTAATTTTGAAGGGAGCATGACCATTCATAACGGTGAAAGCTATAAAACCGCCATGTCGTTTGTATTATGCTATGGAAATATGAATCCCCGCTTCTTTGTCGGAACTCTTCCCGAAAATAAAGTTATGCCATATAAGGGCGAGATCACAAAATCAAACGGACCTTTTGTTCAGGAAATAAATAACATGAACGCGTACAAATATTTTGAAGACATTGGATTTGCAAGCAATGGTGCTCTTGCTGAAAATTTTTTATTCGTGCCGTTTGTGATCGACCAGAAAAAACGCGAGGATTATGATGGCATACCGGTTGTACGCGGACACGTTTCCTTTACAGAGGATGGAACGGCGATTTTCCGCGGGGATGTTGACGAAGGTTCAACCTTTACGTTGTTAACATGCGATCCTGAAGATGTATTGTCAACAACGCGGCAAAAGATCGAACAGATAAACCAGCTGCCCGATGTAAACGGTGCGCTGTTTTTTCCCTGCATTGTTCGACACATGCTGACAATGCGCATCAGTCCTTTGATAGAATTGGAAACTGTCAAGGATACAATTAATCCCGATATCCCCTTTATGATGGGGTACGCAGGCGGCGAGATCTGTCCGACATCCATCAGAAACGGCATCCCAACCAACAGATTTCATAATTATTCATTGGTTATTCTTGTTATCTGATTTATTCGGTAAGGGTAAAGGAAGTGAAGCATTGGACGCCAATCACGAAAATGTTACAAAAGACGAATACAACGAGCTGCTGCAAAAGTTAAGGACGACTGAAATCGAAAAAAACAGACTCTCGCGGGAGCTCAGAACCATTATAAAGCGCAATGAAATTAATAAATTAAACATTGAAACACAAGCCGGACTTAACAAGATAATTACTGATGAGAAGCAAAGACAAGAGATGTATGTCCGCCTTCTTTTGGAGTCATGCCCGGATGTTATGTTTATATTTGATGAAAATATAAAATTTCTGTTGGGCACCAACTCGATAACCGATATTATCAGTATTGATGATGTTTCTCTTTTGCATGGGCGGGAGCTTGATAAGATTGTTGAAAGATACCGCCCTCCCGCATTTACGGAAGAGTTGACCGCTTCAATAAAGAGTATAATTTTAAGCCGCGGCAACAGCGAGATAGAAAATAAATTTGAAATCTCCGCTGAAAATAATAAATATGAGGTTAACATATTGCCTTTTCATAAAGATACCGGTGAATTTGCCGGTGTTCTCGTGATTATGCATGACGTAACAGAGATCGTGAAAGCAAAGGAAATCGCGGAACATGCAAGCAGTGCCAAGGGTGAATTTTTGTCCCGTATGAGTCATGAAATGAGAACGCCGATGAATGCGATCATCGGCATGACCAGCATCGCAAAAGGTTCAAAGGACCCGGATAAAAAAGAATATTGCCTTGATAAAATCGAAAGTGCATCCAAACATTTGCTGGGTGTCATCAACGATATTCTTGATATGTCGAAGATCGAGGCAAATAAATTTGAATTATCCTGTCAGGCGTTTGATTTTGAAAAAATGCTTATTAATGTTACGAATGTGATCAACTTCCGCATCGAAGAAAAGAAACAAAATTTAATTATCAACCAGGATAAAAATATTCCTGTTTCAATAATCGGAGATGAACTCCGTTTGTCACAGGTTATTACAAACCTATTGACAAACGCTGTTAAATTCACACCTGAGAGCGGCACAATCACGCTACGCGCAAAGGATTTATCCGTTCCCGCCGGCAAGCCTACCCTCCAAATTGAAGTGGCCGATAATGGAATCGGCATTTCAGTCGAACAGCAATCCCGATTATTTACTTCCTTTGAACAGGCGGAGGGCGGTACAGCCCGCAAATATGGAGGAACTGGCTTGGGACTCGCCATCTCCAAACGAATTGTCGAGCTGATGGGGGGGCGGATATGGATTGAGTCAGAGTTCGGCACCGGCTCGAAATTCATATTCACGATAGAATATGAAGAGGATTACTCGAAGCCACGAACTAAGCTTATCATAAACAAAGAAGATATGCATGTCCTTGCTGTGGACGATTCTCCTGAAATAAGAGAGTATTTTACGGATGTTATGACATCGCTTGAGCTGTCATATGATGTTGCCGCCGATGGGTATGAAGCACTGAACATGATTATTAACCGCAAAGACAAACCATATAATATCTTTTTTGTTGACTGGAAAATGCCAAAAATGAATGGGATTGAGCTGACCCGAAAAATCAAAGAGATTACAATGAACAATGCGGTTATTATTATGATTTCGGCAGCTGAATGGAGCGATATTGAAAAGGATGCCACGGAAGCTGGTGTCGACCGCTTTATTTCCAAGCCATTATTTCAGACAATACTGATAAACAGCATAAACGAGTGTGTCGGGTTTACCGACAATGAAATAACCAATCAGCAGACCACGGCCACAGAAAGGGCTAATAATTATAAAAATCACACGATACTGATTGCGGAGGATGTAGATATAAACAGGGAGATCATGAGGGGGATTTTGGAAGAAACCGGCATATCTATTGACTTTGCGGAAAATGGACTGGAAGCAATTTTGATGTTTAAGGAGCAGCCAAGCAGATACAGCCTAATTCTAATGGATATTCATATGCCTGAAATGGATGGGTATGAGGCGACCCGTAAGATACGCGCTCTTGATTACGAGAGTATTAAAGCAATTCCCATTATTGCGATGACGGCAAATGTATTCAGAGAGGATATCGAAAAATGCTTGTCGGCGGGTATGAACGACCATATCGGAAAACCAATTGATATTGACGATTTATTTAAAAAGCTTGAGTTATATCTGCCGCCAAAGCCTGCGGAAAATAAATAGGTATCAATACAACGGTCAAATACATCCTCAAGGATGAAATCTACACGGGTACGCTGATCAACCACAAATCCGAAACCAACAATATCAACAAGACTTTCAAATTTACCACGCCCGAAGAACAGTACCGTCATGAAAATTTTATCCCTCGATTATATCGAGGAAACTGTGGGAGCAGGCGCAGTTTTTGATTGAGGACAGGCCAAAGCGAAATGTGCGAAGCAAGGCGGATCAGAAAATCCACCGCTACACGGGGCTGATCTTCTGTAGGACATGTGGCAGCAGATTCACCGCCAGGAACCGGAAATGGAAAGAAACAACCTCCGCCTTTTCAAAAGGATTTGCCTTTTCATCTGAGCCAAACAGGTCGGCTCGGTCAGCTGGCGCAGAACGCTCATCACCATATCTCGGTCGCTCTTTGAAAAATCGACCCATCCTAAATTCAACATGTCTCAGCCTCCCAGTAACGGCTGATCGTAGTGGAACAGCACTTCGTTCATCTCAAATATGTCGTATTTCCCATTGATGATGAAATACTCTACAATTACATCAAACTTCTGATTGGGAGAGAGAGCGTAGCCCGCTCGCTTGAGCAAATCCTCGGTTTCATTAAGTGTCAGCTTCAGCGCGATGGCAAGGGCGAGAACAGTACGCTTACTCGGTGTGTAGTTTTTTGCCCGTCCTGATTTTGGAGAACAGCTTGCGGTCGAGATTGGCGCGTTTGTAGACTTCCACATCGGTCTTGCCCTTGGCATCAATCAGCCGCAGCAGGGTAGCAGAGAAAGGTTCATCGAGGTTACCAATAACATCATCCAGCGGTATAGCTTGTGCCGATGATGGCATTTGCGCCGGTGCGGGCATCAACATTTCCTGATCCGCAAATATAGCAGAGCGCTCCACATCAAGAAGCTTCTGGCTGCGACGGGAATCGAAATGCTCATCCACATAGTGCTGGTCGATGTACCGCTCTATGTCGCCGTACAGCGCCTTGCCGATGGTGCGCGCGTCCTTGTCGAACACGGCGAGATAGACATCCATCTTGTGACCAGCGAGGAAATCCTGAATCGCCTCGGTCGCCACACGGAGCGCCTTGGTTTTCGGATAGCCGTAGATCCCGCTGGAGATGAGCGGGAAAGCAATGGACTCGCAGCCATTTTGTTCCGCAAGTTCCAGTGAGCGCAAATAGCAGGAGCGGAGCAGCTCAGCTTCCCCTTGCTTGCCGCCGCGATAGACCGGCCCCGCCGTATGGATGATATGCTTCGCCGGGAGGTCAAATCCGGGGGTGATAACCGCATCGCCGGTCTCGATGGGCGCGAGTTTGTCACAGGCAGAGCGCAGCTTGTCCGCTCCCGCCGCTTTGAAAATTGCGCCGCAGACCCCGCCGCCCTGCGCGAGATCGGTGTTGGCGGCGTTGACAATAGCATCGGTATTCATTTTTATGATGTCGTTGCGGATGATAGTAAATGGCATGTCGGGTCGCTCCGTTCCGCCCAGTAATCGTTTAAGCACAGCCTCAAATCGGGCGTCATCCTCTTTAGCCCGCTTGGCAGGGCCTTTTGTTCTGCCACCGCCCCGAAGGATTTTCTCGCCGATATGCCGTTCCATCAGTAGTTTATCCATGTTCGCATCGGAGAAGATCAGTCCATTCTGATTGACAGCTCGGGCGCCTTTGCCGATTACCATGGCGGCAAGCCCGTAATCCTGCGTCACCACAAGATCCTCACGTTTGAGCAGGCCCATCAGCGCGAAATCCACGCTGTCGGCCTGCTTGTCTACGGTGATAATGGTGCTGTAGCCATCGTTTAGCTCATGGGATGTGTCGATAAGCATGGTGACGGGTATGTTTCGTTCCTTCGCCAGCCGAACAACGGTTTGCTTGACCGGGCAGGCATCGGCATCAACCAAGATCCGCATGGAGTACGTCCTCGTAAACACAGCAGGATTTCAAATGGTCGTTCACCATGCCGACCGCCTGCATGAACGAATATATGATGGTCGAGCCGACAAA
>Ga0153945_1000149_pt1 | contig 21282 bp, 20 predicted proteins | sample TSNJ029MetaG_FD_104720 | JGI IMG/M metagenome (GOLD analysis project Ga0153945, IMG submission 104720) | Attine ant fungus gardens microbial communities from New Jersey, USA - TSNJ029 MetaG | ecosystem: Host-associated > Fungi > Mycelium > Unclassified | place: USA: New Jersey, Wharton State...
CCAATTGGTCCTTGTCACTATGGAATTGGTTCCTTATTTATGCAAGTTGAATATCCTTTTAGAAACTATAATATTTTCCTATATGTTTATACTTTATCATTTTATGATTATGCTAAAAACGATCCTAGATTTCTTGAGGCTTTCAAAATGTTAGAATCAAAAACGCTAAATAATGAAATTGTTGTTGAAAGAGTTGTCCCAAAATTAGCAAAATTAAACTTCTGTAAAAAGGGAAAACCAAGTGAATTAGCTACAAAACGATTTCATGAAATTCTTAGCAATCTTGCCGATAAATAAAATTGTAAACTGATTGACACGCAACAAAATATAATAAATAATAATTTATGAAATGAGGGAATACATATAGATGAAAACAAGTACTGTATTAAGTTTGATTGGTAATACACCATTAATAGGTTTAAAGGAAGCAACTGGTTTAAGCATTTATGCAAAAGCAGAGTTTTTAAATCCTGGTGGTAGTATTAAAGACAGAATTGCATTAGCAATGATTGAAGCTGCAGAAGCTTCAGGCGATTTAAAACCAGGAATGATAATTATTGAACCAACGTCAGGGAATACTGGAATTGGAATTTCATTAGTTGGCGTTCGTAAAGGGTATAAGGTAATCATTGTTATGCCTGAAAATATGAGTGAGGAAAGAAAAAAAATAATTAAAGCATTAGGAGCTGAATTGATTTTATCTCCAGCAAAATTAAGTATAGGTGGTTCTGTCGATGAAGTAGAACGAATTTCTTCATCATCAAATCAATATTTTGTTCCTCATCAATTTAAGAATAAAGCCAATCCAGAGTGCCATTATTTGACAACTGCTAAAGAATTATATGAGCAACTTGATGAACATATTGATATTTTTATATCTGGATTAGGCAGTGGTGGAACACTGCAAGGTATTGGGAGTTATTTAAAAAATAAGAATCCAAATGTAAAAATTGTGGCAGTAGAGCCAAAAGGAGTATCAGCAATTCTAGGACATCCACCAGGAATTCATGTAATTCAAGGAATTGGCGATGGTTTTATTCCTCAAATTTTAAATACTTCATTGATTGATGATGTCGTTGAAGTTAGTGACGAAGATGCTTTAAATTCCACGATTGAATTAGCTAGCGATCATGGATTATTAGTTGGAATATCTTCTGGTGCGAACCTTTTCGCAGCGAAACAAATGGCTAAGAAATATGGGGAAGATAAAGTAATTGCAACAATATTTGCTGATCGAATGGAACGCTATTTTAGTACTAATTTATTTAAATAATTAGTAAAACTATGAAAGGATATGATTCAAGTATAAGCTAATAAATCATATCCTTTTTCTATATCTAGTAATTGATAAGTAAACTTAATATCCCAAGGTAAGCAATATTTACAAAATAAAAAGAAGTTTTACTTCTTAACTTGTCTATATATTACCATAAAATTAGTTTTTTTTCAAGTCTATATTTTTAACAAAGATAGGTGTATAAATACTATAGGGAGGTAATAGAAATGAAATTAAGCATTCAATCTTTTACACAATTAAGTAAGAAAGAGCAAGTTAATAAAGTTTTAGAGTGCAACAATCGTTCACTAGATTTTGGATTAGCATTAACTCAAAAACAAGTAGAACAAATATTAGAAACAAGAGATCAGGCTTTGCAAACGAATCAAAGGATAGAATTTCAATCAACTATTATTGAAGATATTATTGAAGAATTTATGGATAGTCAGTTCATTACTAAATATAACTATGCTGAAATTATAGAGGGACTGATAGAAATATTTTATTACTATAAAGATGAAACCGAAGAATATAATCTAAGTGATGAGGAAATTATTCATTATTTAAAAGTAGCGTATGACGGTGTTTGTCAAGGATCACTAGATTCATTGTATGAAGAACAATTAAGCAAATTAATTGATTCAATAAGTCAAAATTTAGATATTTATGAGGGAACGGATTATGGGAATATCTAAGTTTCAACATCAATTAAGCTTAAATCGAATACTAAATTCGGATGCTATAACCAAAGAACGAAAGCAACATGTAATAGAAGAATTGTTTATAATACTTTCTGAAAAAATAAATCGATATACTGGTGGAGATTCTTCTTTATCAAAAATTAGGAGTCAACAATTAATAGATTCGATTGAATATAGTATATCTATCTATTTAAAAACAGTACCAATCAAACAAGCAATTCAAGAGGTAGAAACAACATCAATGCTTTCTTTATATCAAAAAGGCTATCTTACGATTCAAACAATTATCCAGCAATTACAACAAAAAGTATATCGTCTACAAAATAATCTGTTATCGATTGATGTAGTAGTATACCAAGATACCTTACGTACAGGGTTATTACAATTTTTTGATATCTATGATATTGACTATACAGCCTATGATATAGTCTTAACATTAGATTATCCAACAATAGGAAAATGTAGAGATAGTGGATTAGAAAAATTAATTGATTATATCAATTATATTGAGATTGAACATAGCTTATTGAACAATTTTAATCGACATGATATCCATGATATGCTAAAGCATTACCAAAAAAATTATCAATTCTTAATATTTAATCTAACAGAGTTACTATTATACCAAGTCGTATTAAAATCCTTTGTAAATTCTACGAATGGTTCTCTTGTTATCAATCAAAAAGAATTAGAAGAAATAACACAACGATTTATCAATCAAGAACAAAATGAAATAAAAGAAATACTAATAAACCGTTATAAAAGAATAATTTCAAACTATAATAATCAAAATTCATATAGTGAACACTATTATTTACCAGCAATTAATAATTTAACGACATTACTATATTATGGAGTGAAACATGATAACTTAAAAATTGAAATATCTTATCAGAAGTAGCAAAATTGTAGCGACTAGTTGCTAGAAAATAGTAAAAAACTACATTATAATCATAGTGAGGTGAAGACATATGATATATGACAAATTAATCCATTATCGAAAGAAAGTAGCATTGACGCAAGAACAATTAGCTGAAAAACTACATGTATCTAGACAAACAATTACCAAATGGGAAACCGGAGTTTCTATCCCTAGCTTAGAATATTTAATCGATCTATCAGAATTATTTGGTGTTTCAATTGATTCCTTAATAAAAGAAGATGATTGTCGTCAAGAACAAACAGAAACAAATATTTTAGAAGAGGAAATGATAGCTTTTCTAATAACCGCAAAACGAAATACTTATGCAGCTAAAAAAGGTAAAACGACTTCTTCTAGAATGGATTCTCTTGATTATCTTTATCAAGAAGAAGCGTATTCTTATTTGGATTCTTATGTCGGTGGAGAAAAATTTTCAGGGCAAGAGCTAGTCTATCAAAATAAAAAAGGAATTTGGTCAATGAATTATTATGGTAGAGTGATTGGCGATTACTTTAATGGTGATTTTTTAAAAGAAGCATTAATGAAGGTGGAAATAAAAACTCCATATCGAGGACCAAAAATATTTGTTAAAGGTGATTATGTCTATCATAATCATACAGTAGGTACTTTTGAATTTTATCATGGTCAAGAAGAAATTTATTATCAAGGTAATAAAATTTATGAATGCTTATACCATGGTGGAATCATTGAATAATTAGAATGTTAAGAGCCATAGATTTTACTATTGGCTTTTATTATACTCTTGATTATAATATAAAAGACAATTAAGTGGAGGAGGATAACGGATGCAAGCTGTCATTTTTGATATTGGTCATACCTTAGTAGACTATAAAAATCCATTAAATTGGAGAGCCTTATACAAAGAAGCATTGAAAAATATGGTGACAAGATGTCAGATGAGCTGGCAAGAAAAATAGTATCGTATTACAATATCAATCTTAGAGAAGTATAATACTCGATTGAATCCACAAGTTAAAGAATATACTGATACTCATATTTTTACTGAAATATTCAAAAAAACAAGCGAAGATATCAATAAATTAACGGATGCAATTTCAGTTTTTTTTGATTATTTTCAAAGTGGTTCTATTATTTTTGAAGATAGTAAAACGACAATTATGGCATTAAAGCAAAGAAATATTCGTATTGGGGTTTTAAGTGATGTAGCTTATGGAATGAATTGTAAAAGAGCACTAAATGATATTGAACCATTGTTAGATCTAATTGATTTAGCGTATACTTCTGTGGATGTAGGATATCGTAAACCTAATCGCAAAGGATATCAGTTATTTCTAGAAAAATGGAATATCAAAGCAGCAAAAGAAGCTATGTATGTTGGAGACGAACAAAAAGATATTGTAGGAGCTAACAGCATAGGAATGGTTTCTGTATTAATTAATCGAAGCGAGCAAGTGAAAGATTTTGCTCAAGATATTAGTATTAGAAATCTAAAGGACATTCTTAACTATGTTGGATTATAGTATGCAAGAAATTATTACGATTAAACCTCATCACTTTATTCAATATGTAATATTGTTGATTCTTTTGATTCTTTCTAATGATCAAAACTAAGTTAATCATTGACTTTTCAAAAAAATTAGGTATTATAGCATAGAAAAGGATGTGAATAGACAATGGATATTAAATTAGTAGCTACTGATATGGATGGTACATTTTTAAGACAAAAACATACCTATAATGCAGATGGTCAGTTAATTGATTTAACTATGGATTATGATAAACCAATGTTTGAACAAGTATTGCAAAAATTAAAAGATAAAGGTGGTCATTTTGTTGTAGCTAGTGGAAATCAATATTATCAATTAAAATCTTTTTTTCCAGGATTGGATCACGAAATTACTTATGCAGCAGAGAATGGAGCTTATATCATTGATAAAGGAGAAGAAGTATTCTCAGCGAACATTGAAAAAGAAACAAGACAAGAAATCTTAGCTATTTTAAAAGAATTTAGTGGTGTTAAAATTTGTATTTGTGGCAAGAATAATGCCTATATTTTATCTGGTGATCAAGAATTTAAAAGTTTAATGCAATTATTTTATCATCGTTTAATAGAAGTCAATCATTTTGAAGATATTAATGATCAAGTCTTAAAATTCTCTTTAATTGTTGCTAATGAGAAACTGGTTCCAGAAGTGATAGAAATACTAAATAAAAAAGTTGGACATATCATTCAAGTCGTTGATAGTGGAATGGGGTGTATTGATTTAAATATTCATGGAGTTAATAAAGGTTTTGCTATCAAATTATTATCTGAAAGATGGGATTTAGATGCTAGTCAATGTGTTGCTTTTGGTGATAGCGGAAATGATATCGAAATGATTCAGTTTGTTACCTATGGATATGCCATGGAGAATGCAAAGCCTACACTAAAGCAACTAGCTTATGCAGTTTGTGAATCAAACAATCAACAGGGAGTACTAAAGACGTTATTAAAGATACTTTAGAAATGTGTTGCCACGCATTTCTTTTTGTTTTTCTATGTCAAAATCTATGTTACAATAGATTTTGAGGTGATCACTTTGAAAGCAATCCAGCAAGTTATCGTTTTACTTACGCTTGATGAAAAAAACAAACGTAGGTTAGAAAATTTATTACCAAATGCAACAATTCTCTATAAAACGACAGTAACGAAAGAAGAGATTGAGCGTACACAGATTATCTTAGGAAATCCTCCAATTGATTTACTACACGAACCATTAAATCTGCAATTATTATGTTTACAAACTGCGGGATCTGATCAATATTGTAAATCTGGGATACTAGCACCTACAACCTTCCTTACAAATGCGAGTGGTTGCTATGGAACAATGATTAGTGAATATATGATGGCTAGTCTATTAATGTTGTATCGTAAATTAGATAGATATTATGAGCATAAAAAACTAGCTATTTGGAAAGAAGAAGAATCCGTTAAAACAATATATGGCTCAAAAGTAGTAATAGTAGGTTTAGGTGATATTGGTAGTGAATTTGCTAAAAAAATAAAAGCTTTTGGTGCTTATACAATTGGAATCCGTCGAACATTACGTGAAAAGCCAACCTTTATTGATGAAATTGCAACACTAGCACAACTAAATGACTATTTAATAGAAGCTGATATTGTAGCGTTATCACTACCACAAAGCGAAGAAACGATTCATTTATTTAATAAAGATAGACTATTAAAAATGAAAAAAGATGCAGTACTTCTCAATGTAGGGAGAGGAAGTGCAGTTGTACTAGATGATTTGGTCTATGTGATGCAACAAGGGCATTTATTTGGAAGTGTACTAGATGTCACGGAGATAGAACCATTACCCAAAAACCATCCAGCTTGGCAAGTTGAAAACTTATTCATTACACCACATATTAGTGGTAGTGGGAATGATAGTTCAAGAAATAATGTTTTCAATTTAATAATTGACAATCTTGAAGCCTATCTAACAAATAAAAAAATGAAAAATATTGTTGATTTTACAACTGGTTATCGAAAATTATAAGGAGGTTACGATGAGTAAATTGAATGATGATTTTATCTATCAAATCGTAGCAATCGTAGCTGAAATACCTTATGGTAAAGTTGCAACTTATGGTCAGATTGCAAAATTAGCTGGAAATGATAGAAATAGTCGACTCGTTGGTAAAGTACTGGGATTTGCTGAAGCATTTGGTGAGATACCAAGTCATAGAGTTGTCAACTCTTCAGGTCGCTTAGCTCCTTGTTTTTATCAACAAGAGGGCTTACTGTTGAGTGAAGGAGTTACATTTAAAAATAATGGGTGTGTCAATTTGAAAAAGCACCAATGGAGATTAGGGGAGAAATAGAATGGAAGTCAGAAAAACAACAGTAAAAGATGTCGATACTGTGATGAAAATTATTGAAGAATCAAAAGAGTATTTCAGGGAACAACATATAAATCAATGGCAAGATGGATATCCAAATAGAAAAACAATATTGGAAGATATCATCCAGGGAATTAGTTATGTATTATTGGATGAATCAAATACCATCATTGGAACTGCAGCCATTTCTTTTTATGGAGAAGAAACCTATCATCAAATTGATGGTGCTTGGCTGAATGATGAAGCATATGTTGTTATTCATCGAATTGCTGTCAATAAAGCAAATAAGGGACAAAATCTTGCTTCTATTTTAATAAATTTTGCACATCTAGAAGCAAGCTTAAAGCAAATTTATAATATTCGTATTGATACGCATAAAGATAATCACTCAATGCAACGCTTTTTATTAAAGAATAATTTTACGTTTTGTGGAATTATTACCTTAGATAGTGGAGACAAACGCCTTGCGTTTCAAAGGAGGGGCTAATTATGACATTTAGGGAAATCGTAGAATTAGAAAAACAAAAAGAGTATTATCAAAAATTAAAAGAAAGAGTTGATGAGGAATATCAAAACTTTACTATTTACCCACCTAAAAACGAAATATTTAATAGTCTAAATGCGACTAGTTTTGATAATGTGAAAGTTGTTATTTTAGGGCAAGATCCCTATCATGAACCAAATCAAGCTAACGGTTTAGCTTTTTCTGTAAAGAAAGGTGTTCGGATACCACCTAGTTTAGTTAATATCTATAAAGAGGCACATACTGATGTGGGGATTAGCATTCCAAATCATGGTGATTTATCTTCTTGGGCAAAACAGGGGGTATTATTATTAAATAATGTTTTGACAGTAAGAGCTCATAAAGCGAATTCACATAAAGGATTTGGTTGGGAACAATTCACATTAAATGTTGTTAAATATCTAAATCAAAGAGAAAAACCATTAGTATTTATTCTATGGGGAAAAAATGCTCAAGAGAAAGAACAATTTATAGATACTAGTAAGCACTTAATTATAAAGAGTGTTCATCCTTCACCATTATCAGCGAATGGAGGCTTCTTTGGCTCAAAACCTTTTTCAAAAGCAAATGAATTCTTAAAACGACATGATATAAAAGCAATTGATTGGCAAATATTGTAAATACGATTGGATTTTTAAACAAAAGTTTATCTTCAATTTATTTAACTTATATACAATAATAAGTGTCGCTTGAAGGAAAAATTAATAATTTTCTATTGACATTAATTAGCATACTAACTATAATAGCTGATGTAGTTAGTATGCTAATTAATTTTTTAGGAGTGACAATAATGGAAGAAGAACGTAGAATACTTGAAAATGAAACAACAAAAGAAGCTAAATTATTTAATTTAATGTCATATTTTATTAAGATAGCACACGAAGTTGCTTGTGAAAGATTTAAACACACAGAATTATTTCCTGAACAACCAATTTTATTATTAGCGATATCAAAATTCAAACCAATTAATCAAAAGACATTAGCAGAGTACTTAAAAATTAAACCATCTACTTTAACTTTGCGATTACAAAAGCTAGAAGCAAAAGGTTTAATTGAAAGAATCAATAATGAAAACGATAAACGAATTCAATATGTGACAATTACATCAAAAGGAAAAGAAACGTTAAAGGAAGGCATGCATATTTTAAAAAGTATAGGTGCTGAGATCTTTGATTGTCTAGATGAAAACGATATTGACTACTTAAAGGAAATGTTTGATAGATTGATTGAACAAGCAAAATTAAAAATGACAAACTATAAGGGGGAAGAAGTATGACAAAGGTATTAAAATATTTGAAAAAATATTGGGTACTTATCTTAATGATTACGGGATTACTATTTTTAAATGCCCAAGCTGAATTAGCTCTTCCAGATTACATGTCTACCATTATTAATACGGGTATTCAAAATGGTGGTGTGGAAGATTCTGTAATGAGCGTTATCAGTGATACAACCTATCAACAAATAACGATCTTTATGGATGAAAGTGATAAAGAATATGTAGATACTATGTATGAGTTAACAGCATTTGATGATTTAACTATACAACAACAAAAACAATATCCTGATGCGACATCACTCTATGTTTTGAAAAGTCATAGTGATAGCGAACGTGAAACATTAAATCAAATACTCCAAGAACCTCTTTTTTTCACATATGTATTTAAAAATATTGAAAATTATGAACAACTATCAGAAGAAGGAAAAGAGTTTTTATCGCAATTTCCAGAAGGAATGAGTGTTTTTGATGTATTAGCGATGATGCCAAAAGAACAAATAGATGATATTTTAGATGAGATGTTAGTAACTGTTCGTTCCATGGGAAGTACTGCACTAGATGTGGTTAATGCAACTGCTATAAAAAGTGAATATACTTTTTTAGGAAGAGATGTAGATCAAATGCAACTAACATACATTGCCCAAATTGGATTATTGATGTTAGCCGTAGCATTAGTAGGAAGTATAGCTTCTATTATGGTAGGATTCTTATCCGCAAGAATTGGGGGAGATTTATCTAGACGTTTAAGGAAAGATACGTTTGAAAAAATTCAACATTTCTCAATTTCTGAATTTAATAATTTTTCTACTGCCTCTTTAATTACGAGAACAACGAATGATATTCAACAAATTCAAAATGTTGTCACAATGTGTTTAAGAATTGTTATATACGCACCAATCATGGGTATCGGTGCTCTAATAAAAGTAATGAATAGTAGTGCAAATATGTCATGGATTGTTGCACTAACAATTGCTATTTTACTTTTTGTTATTATTATCGTATTTATGATTGTCTTACCTAAATTTAAAATTGTTCAAAAATTAGTTGATCGTTTAAATTTAGTTATGAGAGAAAACTTATCTGGGATGTTAGTTATTAGAGCGTTTGGAAAAGAAAAAGTAAGACAAGATACCTTTGAAAAAGCAAATCGTGACATCACAGATTTAAATATGTTTGTTAATAGAGTAATGAATGTTATTATGCCAATGATGAATTTTATATTAAGTTGTATTATGTTATTGATTGTCTGGGTTGGTGCAAAAAATATTGATTTAGGTACCTTAAATATAGGAGATATGATGGCATTTATGCAATATTCAATGCAAATTATTATGGCTTTCATCATGATTGCAATGATTTTTGTTATGATACCTAGAGCTTCAGTCGCAGCAACTCGTGTATTTGAAGTATTAGAAACCAATGTTAGTATCGTTGATCCACAAAATCCTAAAACATTTGATGAAGATAAAAAAGGTTTCGTTGAATTCAAAAATGTTGAATTCTCTTATCCAGGTGCAGAGGAAGCCGTCTTACATGATATTAACTTTACAGCAAAACCAGGACAAATGACCGCTTTTATTGGATCAACTGGCTCTGGTAAATCGACATTAATTAATTTAATTATGCGTTTCTATGATGTAAGTGGCGGTGAAATCGCCATTGATGGAGTTAATATTAAAGAAGTAACACAGAAAGAATTACGACAAAAAATTGGATTAGTTCCTCAAGCTAACACTCTATTTAAAGGAACGATTGCCTCTAATTTACGTTTTGGTGATAAAAACGCTACGATTGAAGATTTAAAAAAAGCCAGTGATATAGCACAGGCCACAGAATTTATCGAAAGTAAAGAAGATGGTTATGATGCTTTAATTGCACAAGGTGGAACAAACGTCTCTGGTGGACAAAAACAACGGATAAGTATCGCTAGAGCGATTACCAAAAAACCAGAAATCTATATCTTTGATGATTCTTTCTCTGCGTTAGACTTTAAAACTGATGCCGCTTTAAGAGCTGCTATGAGTCAGTTATTGAAAGAAACAGATAGTACAATGTTATTAGTTGGACAAAGAATTAGTTCTATTATGAATGCCGAACAAATTATTGTATTAGATAATGGTCGTATTGTAGGAAAAGGAACACATAAAGAATTATTAACGACTTGCGAGGTATATAAGGAAATTGCATATTCTCAATTATCAAAGGAGGAATTAGAAAATGACGAATAAGAAAACGGAAACTAGTTCTACTAATAATGCTCCTAAAGTAAATATGGGTCCTGGACCTAGAGGTAGGGGAATTGCAGAAAAACCAAAAGATTTTAAAGGAACGCTAAAAAAATTAGTAAACTATTTAAAACCATATCAATTCACCATTATGATTGCAATGATTTTTGCAATAGGTTCAACGATCATTTCGATTGTTGGTCCTAAGGTTTTAGGAAAAGCAACGACTGCTTTAGCTACTGGATTGGTTGCTAAAGCAACTGGTAGCGGTGGAATTGATTTTGATTATATTTTGAGAATTATTTTACTATTGATCGTTTTATATGTATTCAGTGCATTATTTGGGTATATTCAAAATATAACAATGACAAAAGTCGCTCAAAAAACTGCCTATAACTTAAGAAAAGAATTTAGCGATAAAGTTGATCGATTGCCATTATCTTATTTTGATAATGTATCACAGGGAGATGTATTATCAAGAATTACAAATGATATTGATACAATTTCACAATCATTGAATCAAAGTATTTCGCAAATTATTTCATCAGTAATGACATTGATTGGAGTTACTGTGATGATGCTTTCTATCAGTTGGCAAATGACAGTATTTGCATTTTGTGTTTTGCCTTTCTCTGGTATTATCATTATGATGATTACAAAACGTTCTCAAAAATATTTTATAAATCAACAAAAATATTTAGGCCAATTGAATGGACATGTGGAAGAAATGTATGGTGGACATACTGTTATCAAAGCATTTAATGGAGAAGAAGAGTCCATTGAAACATTTATTGGATATAATGATAATTTATACAAAACAGCTTGGAAAGCCCAGTTCTTAAGCGGATTGATGCAACCAATTACGCTATTTATTGGAAATATTGGTTATGTTGGTGTTTGCTTATTAGGTGGATATTTTGCAATTAAGCAAACAATCAGTATTGGTGATATTCAAGCCTTTATCCAATATGTCAGAAGCTTTAATCAGCCAATTTCTCAAGTAGCACAAATCATGAATGTTGTTCAATCAACAATAGCTGCTGGAGAACGTGTATTTGAATTCTTAGAAGAAGAAGAAATGCTTCCTGAAACAACAACGCCAGTTGAAATATATGAACCAAATGGTCAAATTGCTATTCATGGAGCTGTGACATTTGATCATGTTAAATTTGGATATTATACGGATAACATTGTCATTAAAGACTTTAGTATGCATATTCACGCAGGACAAAAAGTAGCAATCGTAGGACCAACTGGTGCAGGTAAAACAACAATTGTTAAATTGTTAATGCGTTTCTATGAATTAAATTCTGGTTCGATCTTTGTTGATGGTCATAATATTACTGACTATGTAAGAAAAGATTTGCGTTCTTTATTTGGTATGGTATTGCAAGATGCTTGGTTATTTAATGGAACGATTAAAGAAAACCTTAGATTTGGTAATTTAAGTGCTACTGATGAAGAGATTGTGAAAGCGGCAAAAGAAGCAAGAGTCAATTATTTTGTTTCTACCTTAGAACATGGCTATGATACAGAAATTAATGAATCATCAAGTAATGTTTCGCAAGGACAAAAACAATTATTAACGATTGCAAGAGCATTTTTAGCAGATCCTAAGATTTTAATCTTAGATGAAGCGACATCTTCTGTTGATACTAGAACAGAAGTATTAATTCAAGAAGGTATGAATAAACTGATGGAAGGAAGAACAAGTTTTATTATAGCACATCGTCTATCGACTATTCGGGATGCAGATATGATTATGGTAATAAAAGAAGGAGATATTGTTGAGGTAGGTAATCATGAAGAATTACTTGCTAGTAACGGATTCTATGCTTCTTTATATCAATCACAATTTGAAAACTGTGAATAAATAAAAATAGCTCTATTGGGTATTGCTAAATATCGATAGAGTTTTTTTGTAATATTAATTACGTTGTAGCTGCTGATAGTCTTAGAATTGCTTCTTCTTGATTTGGCACAAAGAAAATATGATTTCCATGATTGCATTCATAGATGAAATCGTGAAGTGCTTTTGATGTGTAATTCGAGAAATCACCAATAATTGCGATACGTTTGTGATAGGTAACAAACTTTTGAAGTATTTCTCCAGCCATGCCAGTCGATAAATCGAAGAAGTCTCTATGAAAGCAAGTTTGATTTATAGCAATACAGTCACAACCATCCTCATAAGCAATGCGAATGATTATATCGAAAGCAGAATCAACGTTGTGAATTATTGTTTCTTGTTGTTTTATAATTGCTATTTTCTTGTCGTCATGTATAATAATTTCTTTTTCCATATTTTTTCTCCTAACATATCGATAGATTAATAATGATTATAGCATAGTTTATGAAAGATGAATACGGTAAGTAATTGAAAGAAATATAGTAAAAATCAAATCAGATAAAAGTGATATTATACAGTAGTGATCTAAAAAAATATCCCAGTTTACAATCTTGAATTGGGATATTTTTATGTCGTGATAGTCTTTATAGAAATAATACGTTGCATGATATAAGCACAACATAATTTCTTAAAGGAATGGAGGATTATCGAATAAAGATAAAAATAATTTTTAACAAATTATTTCAATTATTACCATTTAAGAAGATGAAGTTATTTCATAGAAAAATAAGAAAAGAATTATATATTATAAGTTTATAACAAGGGAAACAACTAAGAAGTAAGTTGGAATGTGAATTTACTTTATAAGAGCTTCTATGAGTGCATAATAACATCATCTTCTATATCTATTTATGTCAAATTTACTGAAAAAAGAACTAAAAATGGATTGCAATATAAAATTAGTTTTTAATTCTATTAAGATGTTTGTATTTATGGTATAATTTAAGAGTTGAAAAGGGGAGAACTATGTATATTATATCGATTTGTTTATATGTAAGAAATAATGAAGATTTAATTAATCAATGGTTACAAGTTTTTAATGATATAGAAGACTCACAAGCAATTGAACTAGTGATTGTTGATGATGGATCGATCGATCGGACTCTATTGAATATTCAGTCATTTTCACTATTATACAAAGGCAAAATTAAGCTAATTATGACTCCATCAGTTGGCTATATCGCAGCAATCAATAAAGCCATGGCATTTATGCATGGATGTTTTTATTGTTTTGTTAACATCTATGATGTACTACATAAAGAATACTTATTAAATTTGCCAAATCTGGTCAATCCATCAATGCAAGCGTATGCACTATATCCTGTATTAGAAGAAGAAAGAATTATTACTAAGCAAACTGCTCTTTGCTTTCTACCTAATTTATCAGGCTATTTATTTCATAAAGATGTCGTAAGTGAAATTGTTGATAAATCCTTAGAAGAGAATATACTATTTGATGTATTATATCAATTAATGCACCATTTAGAAGAAATAGCATGCTTACCATATAATTATATTTCTATAAAAAAACAACCATTTCCAATTGATTTTTCCACATTTAATTATTTTAAAGAAGTATATGTAAATGATAGTGAAGATCGACAAACAATTATCATTTTAATGATTCACCATTTATTAATTAAAGGATTACATAAAAAGAGAAATATAAAAGAATTATATACATTGCAAAAAGCAATTAAAGAAATAGAACCAAGATATTTAGAAAATAGATATTTGACAATGTATAGTCAAAAAGAGATGAAAGATTTAACATATTTGAAAAAACGATTATTTTTCTTAATTAAGTAAAGGAGGCTACCTATATGTTATCAGGGTTAAATGAAAAGCAAAGAGAAGCGGCTACCTATTTAGATTCGCATTTAAGAATTATAGCTGGTGCTGGTTCTGGAAAGACTCGTGTTTTAACCTATCGAATGGTCTACTTAATTAAAGAGATTGGAATTAATCCTTCTAGTATATTAGCCATTACCTTTACTAATAAAGCAGCAAATGAAATGCGTTATCGGATGGAACAATTACTAGATACGCCATCGAGTGCTTTGCTTTGCACCATTCACTCTTTCTGTGTACGAGTGTTACGAAGACATATTCGTGTTTTAGATTTTCCAACAAATTTTTCGATCATGGATGATGACGATCAAAAAGCATTATTAAAAAAGATATATAAAAGATTGCATATTGATTCAAAAATGATTTCTTATAGTAGCTCATTGCGGTATATATCATCAAATAAATTTGCGAATATATCAATAGAAAAAGCGAAAAATAATGCTGGAGAGTTTGCAGGAGAAAAGATCAAAGCAGACATTTATGCAGAGTATTGTGACTATCAAAAAGAGCAGTTTCTACTAGATTTTGATGATTTATTAATTAAAACAGTTTTGATATTTAAAGAATACCCTGAGGTATTAGCCTATTGGCAACGTATTTATAATTATATTCATGTTGATGAGTTTCAAGATGTTAGTAAAATTGAATATAGTTTAATTAAGTTGTTAACTGGAGAAAATAATATATTATGTGTTGTAGGAGATCCAGATCAGACGATTTATTCGTTTCGTGGTGCTGATGTTAGTTTTATTATTCAAATGGATGAAGATTATGATCATTTAAAAACAATTTATTTAAATCAAAATTATCGCTCTTCAAAATTCATTTTGGATGGAGCTAACTCAGTCATCGCAAATAATAAATTTCGTTTAGAAAAAGATTTATTTACAAAAGGAGACCCTGGTAAAAAAATTATTCATTATTATGCTGATAATGAGCAATTAGAAGGTGAATATGTAATAGAAAAAATTGATGAAATTATTGCAAATGTTGATGGTATTAACTATCGTGATTTTGCGATTTTATATCGTGCTAACTATTTATCTAGAACCTTAGAGCAAGCATTTATTAATGCTAAAATTCCTTATCGAATTTTTGGTGGATTGAAATTCTTCTCGCGTAAAGAAATAAAAGATGCAATTTCGTATTTGCAATTGGTTGTTCGACCACATGATTTAGCATTCGAACGAATCATTAATACACCAGGACGAGGAATTGGAGCAAAGACCCTAGAAAAGATTGCAATCGTTGCTTCTAATTATCAAATTTCACTATACGAAACTTGTTGTTTCTATTTGAATGAAATAGCTCTATCAAAGAAGGTCAAAATTGAAATTGTTCAATTAATTGAAGCAATTGAAAAAGCGAAGCAATCCACAAAATTATTACCTGATATGTTTATCGAGTTAATGAATGATGTAGGATATATGGAGATGTTAACCTTAGACCAAGAAGAAACTCGTATTCAAAATATAAAAGAATTACAGAATAGTATGGCTAACTTTTTAGAAACAAATATTGATGAAAATACATTAGATAACTATTTGCAAGAAATTGCTTTATATTCCTCTGCAGATGATGAAGAACAAGGACAGTTTGTTTCCTTAATGACCATTCATATGTCAAAAGGATTAGAATTTCCTTATGTTTTTGTGATTGGATTATCAGAGAATATATTTCCTAGTATTCGAAGTTTAGAAGAAGGCAATACTGGTTTAGAGGAAGAAAGAAGATTAGCGTATGTAGCTTTCACAAGAGCAATGAATCAATTGTTCTTATTAGATAGTAATGGCTACAGTTTTGTTTCAGGCGGTCCAAAATTAACATCACGCTTTATCGATGAAATCGATGAGGGAGTGGTGGAGCATGTCGGTAAGAAAAATAGATACAAAACATCTAATTATATTAATCCAATTAAAATAACTAAGGAAGAATTAATTGGGGATAATACTATTAGTGATTGGAACAAAGGAGAATTAGTGTATCATGAAGCGTTTGGAAAAGGCGTTATCTTATCTGTTTCTAATGATACATTACAAATTGCCTTTAGTATGCCTTATGGCATTAAAACTTTATTATCCAATCATAAATCATTACGAAAAGCATAATTTCTTTATTAAGAATGAAGTGGGGTACATATGAAAGAAAGATTAAACGAATTAAAAAGTTTATTAAATAATTATAATTATCAATATTATGTATTAGATAACCCTAGTGTTAGTGATCAAGAATATGATCGATTAATGCAAGAGTTACAATCGATTGAAAATTCACATCCAGAATGGATTACTACTGATTCACCAACACAAAGAGTTGGTGGCGAAGTATTGGATGTATTTAAAAAGGTTAGACATCGCTCTAGTATGTTATCTTTAGGGAATGCCTTTAATGAAGAAGATATTCGCTCGTTTTGCAAACGTATTGAAGATAGTGTTGGCTATTGTGATTATGTTTGTGAATTAAAAATTGATGGATTAGGCGTATCCATAGTATACGAAAATGGAGAGCTATTGTATGCAGCAACCAGAGGTGATGGTGATATTGGAGAAGATATTACACATAATGTAAAAACAATTAAATCGATTCCATTACATATTGATTATGATGGCGAAATTGAGGTTCGTGGAGAAATATTCATGCCGAAAAAGTCATTTGAAAGATTAAATCAACAACGCCTTGCAAACAATGAAGTTTTATTTGCTAACCCAAGGAATGCCGCAGCTGGTTCGATTCGTCAATTAGACTCAAAAATTGCTGCTTCAAGACGATTAGATGCTTATTTATATATGTTACCAAATGCAGAGAATTATCAATGTGATTCTCATTATGCTTCACTAAATTATATAAAAGAATTAGGATTCAAAGTGAATAAAGAGATTCGAATTTGCAAAAACATTGATGAAATTATGGATTATATTAGTCGCGTTTCTTCGATCCGTGAATCATTACCTTATGAAATTGATGGTGTTGTGATTAAAGTAAATGAAATAAATGACCAACAAGATTTAGGCTTTACAGCCAAAGCTCCAAGATGGGCGATTGCCTTTAAATTTCCTGCTGAAAAAGTGACAACAACATTAAAAGATATTATTTTTACCGTTGGTAGAACTGGTCAAATAACACCTAATGCAGTATTAGAACCAGTACGTGTTGCTGGAAGTTTGGTTAGTCGGGCTACCTTACATAATGAAGATAATGTAATAAATAAAGATATTCGAATTGGTGATATTGTTACAATACGTAAGGCTGGTGATGTTATTCCAGAAGTTGTCGAGAGTATGAAAGAAAGAAGAGTAGGTAATGAAACTAAATTTAAGATGATAACAACTTGTCCAGCTTGTTCAAGCGTTTTAATTCGTAAAGAAAGTGAAGCCGCTTACTTTTGTGTCAATCCTAAATGTGATTCTAGAGTGATTGAATCAATCATTCATTTTGCTTCTAGAGATGCTATGAATATCGATGGCTTAGGAGAAAAGATCATTGAAAACTTCTATGGTCTAGGTTTTATCAAAAAAATAGAAGATATCTATAATTTGCATCAACATGCAAATAAAATCATTGAAATTGATGGATTTGGACAAAAATCAATGGACAACTTACTAAAAGCAATTCAAGATAGTAAAGAAAATTCTTTAGAAAAATTAATTTTTGGTTTAGGAATTCGCAATGTTGGAGCAAAAATGGCAGATAATTTAGCAAAACACTATAGGACAATCGATCAATTAATGAAAGCCAAGTATGATGAATTAATTGCAATTCATGATGTTGGTAGTATTATTGCAAAATCTGTTGTTAGCTATTTTGAAGATGAGGAGCATCTAGAGATGATGACTACGTTTAAAGAGTTAGGTATCAATATGAAATATTTAAAAGCTGTTTCTATTAACACTGAAAGTATCTTTTTAGATAAAACAGTTGTTGTCACTGGAACGCTAGAAACAATGACAAGAAATGAAATTAAAGATTTGTTGGCTAGCTTAGGAGCTAACGTAACAAATTCAATTTCTAAAAAAACAGATTACTTAATTGTGGGGAAAGATGCTGGAAGCAAATTAGATAAAGCGATTGCTTTAGGAATTACAATTGTGGAAGAACAAGATTTTTTTAACCAATTGAATAGTGATTAAAAAAATCTTTGTACTTTTGTTGATAATATCATTAATGGGGTGTGATCAAATCAATAAAAAATTCAATAACCAGCAAACAACTGTGGTTGTTAATAACTACTCATTAGAAGAATCCTATTCAATTATTTATGATGATAGTGATACAATGAGAGAACGTTATTACTATGCAATTCGTAATACAAATGATTATAAAATAGTCACAAAAGAATTAGAGCAACAATCATTATCCTATTTTAGTAATAATACATACTATCTAAAAGAAGGTAGCGTTTTAACGAAAGAAGACATCAAAGAACTACTAAGTAATGATTCTACGTATTCTTTACAACCACAAGATAGCATCAATGGAGTTACGTATACTTCCATGGTATCTTCGATCTATGAAATTGATTTTTTGGTTGAAGAAGAAAATCAGCAATATACAACAAAAGCAATGTCGATTGCTTTATTGCTTGAACCAAAAAATGAAGCTAATGAGACAATAGAAGATCAAGAATTATATCAATATGCTCTTAGTTGCTCAAATTATTTGATTTTATACATTAAAGAAATATTAGAATTAGATATTGATGTCTATGTCGGTTTTTATCGCTTAGCTACCCAAAAAGATGATTATAGTGGTCATTATATCGGTGGTATCTTTAATGGAAAAGGATATCGTTATCAAGAGCAACAGGTTATTTTTCCTAGTAACACAGCCAAATCAATTGATGAAATGACATACAATGAATTTTTAATCGTAAAATCTTTTTTAAAAGATTTCTCAATTGATTCAATTGGTATCATTGGCTATGCTTATTACAAAGAAAGTAGTATTTCTACAATGGATATTCAACTACTATTAAATACTAAAAGCTATCTAGAAGAGCAAGCAATTATTCAGTATACAGCAGAATTAATTGATTCTCAGATGTCAAAAGGTTATAATATTCAAGTATTTATATATTCAGAAGACAACATGGTTGCTCTTGTTTATAGAGATAGTAATGGAAAAATTGTGACAAAGTTTTTATAGGAGGTACAAATGGACGACTTAGAAAGTAAACTAAAAAATTTAGCATTAAAAGCAATGTTTAAACTCACAGATGAAGAAATGCCGGCAATGATAGAAGAATATCAAGTATTTATGCATCATGTTGAAGAATTGGAAGCAATTGATACAACCGGAGTAGAACCACTTTCTTTTCCTTATGAAGAAGTAACAACATTCTTAAGAGAAGATGAAGTCAAAGATATGATTCGTGCAGAAGATGCTTTGAAAAATGTTCCCGACGTCGTAGAAAATCAAATTCGATTACCTAAGGTGGTGAAATAACATGAAAGCATATACGATTGTTGAATTACATAATTTATTTAAAAATAAAGAACTATCTATTAGTGAATACTACCAATCTTTATTTGTAGAACTTGAAAAACAAAATAAACGTTTAAATGCACTAGTTACTATAACAAAAGAAGAAGCATTAAAAAAAATAAGCAATTTATCCTTTGATCCTTCCAATATGTTAAGTGCAATTCCTGTTGTTTATAAAGATAATTATTCTACAGAGGGAATTAGAACAACAGCTTCTAGCAAAATATTAGATAACTATCTTCCTATTTATAGTGCAACTGCTGTCAATAAACTAGAAGATAACAATACAGTTATTGTTGCAAAAGCAAGTTTAGATGAGTTAGCAATGGGAGGAACCAATCGTTCTGCTTATACTGGACCAGTGCATAATCCATGGGATACTACTCGAATTTCTGGAGGATCAAGTGGAGGAAGTGCAGCCATTGTTGCTAGTGGAGTTGTTCCTTTTGCATTAGGAAGTGATACAGGTGATTCGATTCGTAAACCTGCTGGATTTTGTGGTGTCGTCGGATTTAAACCAACTTGGGGTAGAATTTCTAGATATGGTGTTATCCCATATGCAACAAGTTTAGATCATCTAGGAGCCTTTACTAGAACGATAGAAGATATGAGTATTGTTATTGGAGCACTTTCTGGTAGAGATGATCATGATATGACGAGTAGTATGAAAGAAGTACCTGATTATTATCAAAATTTAAATAACGATATCAAAGGTGTAAAAATTGCAATATTAAAAAATGTTTATGATGAAGTAACAAATCAAGATATCATTGATAATATGAATGTAGTGATTGAAAAGTTTAAAGAGTTAGGTGCGATCGTTGAATTTGTCAGTATGGAACAACAGCTAATGAAAGCAATTTTACCTGCCTATGTTATTATTGCCAACTCAGAAGCAATGAGTAATCATTCTTGTTTGGATGGAATTAAATATGGGGTTAGGGAACCAGGAGATAGTCCAGATGAAATTATGATTGAATCAAGAACAAAAGGTTTTAGTTCATTTATTAAACGAAGATTTGTTTTAGGAAACTTAGCCTTAGCTACTGAAAATCAAGAAAAAATGTTTAGAAAAGCTCAAAAAGTTAGACGATTAATTGTTGATAATTTAAATCAGATTTATAAGGAATATGATATTATACTAACACCAGTATCTGGTGATATCGCTCCTACTTTAGAAGATGCGAGTGATGATCGATTAAGTGAACAATACTTAATTTTAGAAAATCATTTAATATTAGGAAACTTTGC
>Ga0153945_1000152_pt1 | contig 21004 bp, 40 predicted proteins | sample TSNJ029MetaG_FD_104720 | JGI IMG/M metagenome (GOLD analysis project Ga0153945, IMG submission 104720) | Attine ant fungus gardens microbial communities from New Jersey, USA - TSNJ029 MetaG | ecosystem: Host-associated > Fungi > Mycelium > Unclassified | place: USA: New Jersey, Wharton State...
AAATATGCACCCTTCAAAAGTTTTGGGCTTGCATGATTATAAAAAAAGAGTTATACTAAGACCAGTCTAAGGTGGCACAACGCATCAGGAGGAATTGCAATGATAGAAGCAACGAGCTGTGGCGGTGTGGTAATATTTCGCGGTAAAATACTGCTTTTGTATAAAAGTTACAAAAACAAATACGAAGGCTGGGTCTTACCAAAGGGAACTGTAGAGGCTGGTGAGGATTACAAAGGCACGGCTGCAAGAGAAGTTTTGGAAGAGGCAGGTGTAAAGACATCTATAATTAAATATATTGGAAAGAGCCAATATACATTCAATGTTCCGGAAGATTCGGTGACAAAAGATGTTCATTGGTATTTGATGATGTCAGATAGCTATTACAGTAAACCACAACGTGAAGAGTACTTCGTGGACTCAGGTTACTATAAATTTCACGAAGCTTATCATTTATTAAAGTTTTCCAATGAGAAAACGATTTTAGAGAAAGCTTATAGTGAATATTTGGAACTGAAAAAGAAGAATCTCTGGGGGAACCGCAAGTATTTATCTTAAAAAAGAAATGGATATGTCTCTTATGCATATCCTTTCTTAACTTTATAAGAAAAATCGAATGCATTTTAAGTTTTTATTAAGATACATATATTTATAATTAGTCTTATTAGATCAAAAAATGTAGTGTTTACGCATGTTTTCAGGTTTTTATGCATCCTGAAAAAATAATACAAATCATCCGGTTAGTGACAGACTAGTGACAATTAGATTTTTTCTATTTCCGTTCTTAAGAAATTAATATCCTTGTGAGTGTACACCCTATCGGTCAGATCCTTGATGCTGTGACCTAATAATAATTTCCTGGCCAAAGGGTCGCACCCGGAATTGCTTAATAAATTGGAGAATGTATGCCGGCAGTCGTGCGGTGTATGATTGCTTATATCAAGTCTCTTGATCACGTCCTTGAAAATAGAGATAAATCGATCGTATTTTATTCGGCCGCCATTGAGCATGAATAGATAATCATTCTTTTCATCATATCGATTTTGAATCAAATCAAATATCTTTGAATGAATCGGGACAATCCTGTTTTTGCCGGAGCGTGTCTTGCTCCCTCCGGTCATTGTCTTGTCTTCCAGGGATATATCGCTTAGCGGCATCTTCAGAAGCTCGTTAGCGCGCCATCCGGAATAAATAAATATCAATACAGCATCTACATAGGGTAAATCGATATTTTCCCACAGAAGGGCGATATCCGCGTCAGAGAACGGAACTCCCGATTCGTCATCATCTTTTTTATTGATCGTGATGAATTCGGAATAATCTTTCTGAATGATATCGAACTCCAGAGCGTATTTTGATATTTGACGGAAAAGGTTTTTAACATGCTCCATCGTGGCATGGGACAGGCTGAAATCGTCAATAATCGCCTGCATATCAGCAGCTTTGATATCAGCCATTTTTATGTAATATAGCTTTTCGCATTTCTTATATGCGGCTCTCGTGCATCCTTCAGAGCTCTTTGACAGTTTTTTGTTCTCGTTATTATATTTTCTCTGGTACCACTTCTCGTAAACTTCCGAAAAAGTAATATCATTCTCCGACATCATGGGTTTTTCATATTTGATGGTGGAGCTGCCGTTATTCTGGTTGAAGATCGTCAGCGCTGTAAATGCATCCATCCAATCCTCGAAATATCCGATTGTCTGATAGATCGGAAAACCGTTGTCCTTGAACCCAAGCGTTTTCCTTGCCTGATATGGTCTCCTCCTGTTTCCTGACAATGTTACGATGCTTCCGAAGCCGTTCGGCAGCCGTATGTGTTTACGTGGTTTGGCTTTTTTGGTTTCTAGCAATAGTTCTTTCATAATTCCATTCCCTTCCTGTAAAATTGGGTAAAAAAATAACCCTAATCCTTGCATAGATACCAGAGCCATGTTATAATATGCTTGTCTAGGACATATTATGTAGGCTCCGCTTACATGGTTTCCATAACCGTCTCTGTTGGTAGCAGGGGCGGTTTTTGATTGTTAGTATTGATGTTGTGGAGGATATGCAAATACTTCATATCTTGATATATCCTTCGCTTTGATATTATCAGGTAATGACATCTCATAACCTTCAAATCCAATTTTATCGCTTGCGGCCAATTCGTCTAAAAGCATAGTGTATATCTGTCCTATCGGTGCATCTTTTTCATCAAACAGAATTGCAACAATATAAATCATGTTTTGCGCTTCATTGGATGTGTTCTCAACACGACCAAGCATTTTTATTCCCGAATCACTATCGGAAAGTTTGAAATCCGTAACTGGGAAATCAATTTTTTCAAGTGAAGCTTCTTTGACGTTTGGGCGAGGGATAATATTTAACTCAATTACGCTATCCAAATTGTCAATTATAGTTTCTTCATAATAATACGCTTTTTCACCTGCATTTATTATATCTGGATAAACTAAAATCGTAGACCTGCTTGATATCAATGTTCCATTTTCATCCTCCAAATCACATGAGCCAGAATCTAAGTAAAGCGGTTTTGTTCCTGTATTTGTTATTTCAAAAATTGATTGAATCCATATTGTACCGACACTATTCGGATAGACTTTTGCTTTTTGATATGTAATTTCATAAGATTCTGATTCTGTATTTTGTTTTGATTCAACTTCTGTTTCAATCCCTGTTTCAGTCTCGGTTATATATTCAGTTTCTAATTCAGTATCCTTAATTGATTCCTCCAATCCATATAATTCATCATATGATTTCGCAAAACCTTCTCCGTCAATCGTAAAATTGTATTTAGAATTATTAATATTTATTACGCAGGATATTTTTTTTCCCTCATATAAATAATCTTTTATTTTGGTTGCTTGAGGATCATCTTGACGGTCCCATAGTATTAAGTCATCATTTGGAGGATTGCCATGCAGGGAAAATTCAGATACTTCACCATCTATTTTAGTCAACATATCAAAAAACGCATATCCTGTTTCACTCTTGCTATATGTTGCGACTTGATTACCATATTCGAGAAGTCGAATATTAAATTCTGCTTCCGAATTATCAGATATATTAAAGAACATTACCACATTCAAATCAGATCCGTTCGTGGCAGTATTACTAAATGTTCCTGAGAATACGCCTTTTAAATTCCCTACGTCTGTTGGATCTCCGAATTCATCAATATAATAACTAATCTCCCAAGATGCTTCCGATTCCTGCGATTCCGTATCAACCACTTCATCGGTACTGGCAGATGATGAATCTTTGGAATCATTTCCATTCCCTCCACAAGCAACTGCTGAAAACGCCATCATCACCGGCATTAAGATTAATATTAATTTCTTCTTCATTTCAATTCCCTCTTTTCTTTAGATTTTTTTTATTAAAAAGCCACTGGCTTAATAATCCCTAAAAATATACAACTTGAATTATAACCAAAAACAATATATAATAGACAAATACCGGTATTTGTAAAGTATTTCAAATATCAATAAAAACCTCAATGTACCTAAGATGATGCAACTATAATAATACTCTTACATAATAAAGGGGGTACATATGAATATTGAAGAGTACAAAAAGGCAATATGCGAACTGGTCAACAAAATCAATAATGATAAAATATTGAAGCAACTATATAAGATAGCACACAGATATTTTATTGATTGAAAAGGGCGATAATGCCCTTTTTTAATTTGTCAAATTTTTGATATATTTTTTTATAACAGCTCTCTCTTCTGAATTCAATTTCAGATACTCCTCTATAATCTTCTTATCCATTTCATCAAGTCCGAATTCTTCTATAATTATATCCAAATTGGTTTCTGGATACTCAATAAAAGGTTCTCCCTTTCCTTCTGTTAACCAAAAATAATCTACTCGGAATTCCCGGCATATAGCTTTTGCCATTTGCTCTGTCATATTTCTTTCGCTTTTTTCAATTCTGGAAATTGCCGCACCTGTGACGCCTAGGATTTTCCCAAAATCTTCTTGTGATATATTGTTTAAATACTCTTTTCTTAATTCTTTAATCCTTCTTCCTATATCATTCATTCTCATTACCTCCTGAAATTATAATAACAAAAAAAGTTACCAAAGTCAAGAAATATTTCGGAAAATGCTTGACAAAACTACCATAGTTAAATATAATTATACCATAGACAAGAAAAGGAGGTGACAAAATGGAAAAATCAAAAGAATTCTTTACTGGAGAAAAGGGAATGATTGTAGATCAGATCGTAGGCAAGATCAGGGAGTATGGAAAGAATCTTTCGATGGCCCAAATCAATGAGATATTGGAATCAACGAAAGATGCTCTCCAGAATATTCCTATTCAGTTTTTCGATCCGGCTGACTCTGGATCAAAGACAAAAATCATAAAGCAGGATGGTGTAATAAAAAGAGTACCTAGAGAGAATTAAGCTCATTCAATGCTTCAAGATAAAGCTCCATGTATGAGTCTATAATTGCGACTGCATTCACCTTTCCATTACCGTTATTGTCAAAAATGAAAATTTCTGAACTTGTTTCATTTAATGATCTCGGTAAAAGGGAAATAGCAATGTCATGAGCACGTTTTTCATTATCAGTCATTTTAAAACCTCCTCTCTCGCATACTCGGTGCTGCAACACCTGTATTTAGATTATAGGAGGAAACGAAAAATATCGCAATATAAAATCACAAGGGAGGTGACAAAATGAATATAGAATCCGAAACCAAAGAAGCAAGGGAAATAGCGGAAATTCTGCAAGGCATCCCGAAAGACAGAAAAAAAGATTTGCATAACGGCCTAGTTATCGCCGGGATTATTTTAAGCAATCAGGAGGACGTGACGGATAATATTAAAGCCGGATAACAATTGCCAATAGGCGTGTTATTCCTACCAAGGAAGGGAGGTAAGGGAATGCTGAAACATATAGTAGACATCACAGTAGACGAAATTATGCCACCCCTTGATGATGAGCAAATAAATGCCGCTCGTAAAATAATTAATATAATCGAAAAAGCAAATATGGACATCCACGAAGCAGCATCTATTCTTGATTTTTGCAAAGAATCAATTTTGCGAACCAAGGTTTTAGCAATGCTTAATATCAAAGTCTGGGATAAGGATGAAGGGAGGTGAAATCATGACGGAAGAACAAAAAAGATTAGAAAAGGCATTGCTTGAATTTATCGAAAGAGCTTCAAAAAATGCTGCCACCGAAAAAGAAATCGAAGCCCTTCCGGCGGCAGCAAAAGCATTAATTGAATTATGGAATTGTGATCCTGCTAAGGAGATTATGACTCCAGATGAAATGGCTGAGAAATTCAAAACAATAATCAAGGGAGCTAATTGGGATTAAGCCAATTATGATATTGTTTCAAAACTGCCATGCATTGCATAAGGATAGCCAAATTTTGATTTCCCATAGAAGGAGTATGCATTTCATCTTCGTCAAAAAATTGAAGCATATCTTTTTCTACCATATTCCAATCAATGCAGTCCCAGAAATTTTGAAAATCTTTCATATATTCACCGCCTTCAATATTTATTTCGACATGCCAGTGCCGATAAAAGCATTATAAAGGAGAACAGGAGATTTTACAAGATAAGCTAAAATACGGGAAAAGAAAGCCAGAAAGGACAAAAGATGAAGAAAATATCAAAAGAATTTAAAGCATTTTTGAAGAAAACTAAACAGGTCGAATTCGAAAAGGCAAAATATGAAAAAGCTGCAAGAATCGAAAGACCGCAGCGTCGACCAAGACTAGAGAGCGAGGAATTATTTGCTCTAATAGTAATTGTGATAGCGGTGATACCGTTTATATTAATGATTTTGAAAGGATAAGGAGGAATTATCATGGATGAAAGAATGGAAGAATTTGAAAAGGCATGTAAGCCGATGATAGATTTTTTAAGAAAATATTATAACCCAATATGCAAGGCAATCATTTCAGATGGATTTTCTGAGATAGTGATAGGTAGTATTGGAATGTCGAATGAAGTCCAAGATTAAGAAAGGAGAAAGTCATGGAAGAACTTTTAAAAAATGAAGAATATCGCAGAGAATTAATAAGCGCAATAGCCAAAGAGGTAGCAGCAGCATTGAAGCCGCCGGTATTTGACGGTGGGAGAGTCCCGATCACGGAAGCTGCTGCGATAATGCGTAAGAACCGTGTGGCGGTAAGGAAAGGGATTGAATCCGGCAGATTGCCAATCGGATGCGCATTGGATGGAGAAAAGGACAACAATACATATTATATCAGTCCTAAGCTTTTTTATGAATACACGGGACACATTTGGAAAGGTGATGTGTATGAAAAACAAGATCCATGCAGCGATTAACACAGTAGTCTTTGTTATCATGTGCGCTGCCGGCTGTATCGAGACTGATACATGGGCAGAGGTGATCGTATTATTTGCCTGCGCACTGTATCTGACTTTTTGGACACTGATTAATATGGATTGTTTGCAGGGGAGGGAGGAAAGATCATGAACAACGAAGGGATAATCGTTAGCAAGGTTGCCGTAGAACACGCCAACTGGTTTTTGAAGAACCAAGAGAAAGGGTTTGGCGAAAAAGACCAGTGTGCATACGGAGTCCGCAGATGTCTGCAGATATTGGGCCTACTGGAGCATGAAGGAGGTGGACAAGGTGATCGAGATTATTGCGATCCGAAAAGCGACACCGGAGGAGGTCAGGGAATTTGAAAAGAAAACAGCCCCGCAGCCGGACAAGCAGACGGGACCAAAAACATTTATAAAGTGATTATAGCACCGATTCAGAAAAAAGGCAACAGCGAAGGAGAATGATAATGTTTGATAGAGCATCAGCCATAAGCGCACAGGAAAAATATTGCAAAGAAAAAGGATATCCGCACTTCGCACCACGCAACGGGCGTTGCTGGCATTGTGGAAGGAATTTCTACGATGAAGTAGAACATCCGGGCGGAGTACGCAGAACCGGTATATCGGTGGAAAGGGCAGGGAGCGAATTAATTACAGGCTGCCCGCACTGCAACCGCTCTTATTGTGATTAGAAGAATTGGAGGAATAGAATGAAGGACGGTAAAATCCATATCCCGGCAAAGCGAAGGAAAGCCGGAGAAAACGAGCAAGGTGTGATCAAGGTCACTCCAGAGGCTTACAAAGTATTGGTGGAGATTTACGAGGAATCCGCACTATCAATGCGGCAGATCGCCAGCGAAATCATTTTACAGGGCAGCAATTTAATTGTTTATGACAAGGAGGGTTAAAAATTGAAAGAAATCAGGATCAAGAAGCTTTGCATCAAAAATTTTAAGGGTTGCCGGAATGCGGAAATCGAATTTGGAAAAGAGACATGCATATACGGGGCAAATGCCGCAGGCAAAACAACCATATATGATGCGTTTACATGGCTATTATTCGGCAAGGATAGCCATGGGGCAGAGAAGTTTAATATTCGTCCATTATATGCCAACGGAGAAATGGTTAATAATGTAGAAATAGTTGTGGGATGCGATTTAGATATTGACGGGAAAGAAACCACACTCAAAAAAGTCCAGAAGCAGAAATGGGTGAAAAGGCGCGGAACGGATGTCACGGAGCTGCAGGGCAACGTCAATGAAATGGAAATCAACGGCTATCCGGCAAGTGAATCCGAATACAAGAAGTTCATCTCTGAAATCGTGGAGGAATCGGCGTTTAAGCTACTGACGGACACAAAGGCATTCGCATCCCTTCCGTGGAAGAAGCAGAGAGGTGTATTATTACAATTAGTATCCGAAGTAACGGATGAAGACGTACTACAGGAGAGTGAGGAGAAATTTGAATCCATCCGCAATGATATAGGGGAAGCCACGATTGATAAATGCTTGGAAAAAGCAAAAAAAATCATGTCGAAGCTGAAGGAAAATCAAAAAGAACTTCCGACACGCATTGATGAGGCGAACAAATCCCTGATGGAGATTCCCGATCTGGCAGAAATGGAGCTGCAAAGGAATGCATTGACGGAGCAACTGGCAGACGTGCAGAATCAACGTGATGATGTCTCGCAGTCTTACAGGGCAGTTGAGGATTTGCAGGAAGAAATTCTGGCTATACAAAAAAGCATCACCGGTATGGAGCAGGCGGCACATGATGGATTGAACCAGCGCCGCAGGGATGCAAGGAAACTATATGATGAAGCATCAAAGAGGAGGAACGACCTCTTCCGGGAAAAAGATATTATTGCCGCCGGTATTGCCCGTATCGAAAAAGATATTAAACATATTGAGGAGGATCGCCTCGAACTTGGTAAGCAGTGGAAAGCCGCCAAGGCAAGCACCATGGACGAATCTGATACCATCTGCCAGGCTTGTGGTCAATTACTTCCAGAGGACAAGGCACAGGAGATCATTGCCGGATTTGAAAAAAGAAAGCAGGAACGGATTGATTCCATAACCAAATCCGGAAACAACGCAAAAGGGAATATCGCAGATCGCAAGGCAAAAATCGAAAAACTGAATATTGAATTAGAATCCACGAAAGAAGAATGGACGAAAGCCATGCAGGAGACTTCCAGACTATATACCGCCATGCAGGAGGTCCCGGACAAAATAGACATATCTGACCTTCCGGAATATGCGGAGAAAATAGCAGGAGTCGAGAGCCTGAAAAAGAAACTGGCTTCCATGGATTCTGGGGAAGCCATCCGGATGCAGTTATCCGAGAGAGATGTGAAAATCAGGTCAGAGCTGAATGCGGTCAATCGGAAGTTCGCTGAAGCTGAAGCTGCTGAGGAAATGAACGCACGGACGCAAGACCGCCTGAAAGAACTTCAATCCGAGCAGAAAGATATTGGGCAGAAGGTGGCTGATCAGGAGAAGAAGGTCTTCTTATTGGAGGAATTCCAGAGGGCAAAGATGGATTTATTATCCTCGAAAGTCAATCAAAAATTCAATGTCGTAGAATTCAAGCTCTTTGAAATGCAGATCAATGGCGGAATGAAAGACACCTGCGAGATGATGATAAATGGCGTACCGTATTCGGCTGGATTGAATGCCGCCGCACAGGTTCAGGCAGGGATGGAGATGATTCAGGCATTGTCGGAGCTATATGATGTATCGGTGCCGGTATGGATTGATAACAGGGAATCTATAACAGAAATACCGGCGGTAGATAGCCAAGTCATCAATTTGGTTGTATCGCCGAAAGACAAAATTTTGAGAGTGGAGGGAAATTAATATGGCAAAAACTACTATCCATACTTGCGATATTTGCAAGCAAAGTAAAAGTGAAGGCGATTTAGCGAGTCTTACGGTTAGGGCGGATGGAATCAGTATAAAAGGCGCTATTTATAGCGGTTTAAAAATTGATATCTGCAAAAACTGTTTAGAAAAGAAAGGATTTATCGTTGAACACAAAAAGGAAGAATTAGAAAAAGTTGAAGGTAAAAATAAAATAACACTCGAAGATAAGATTTACGATTTCCTGGTAGATATGGGCGTTGTTTTTGAAGAATAAAAATTAGGAGGGTATTGATATGGCAGAAAAAAATGAAGTGCAGAATCAAGTAAAAACAGGGATCACGCAGGCGGGGTTAGATTATATAGTCAACCAATTAGATGAACGGAAATCAAATGGATTATATTTTCCGGATAATTATAGCATCCAGAACGCCATGCAGTCAGCTTTTTTGATGTTGCAAGAAGCAGAAGATAAAAATGGGAATCCACTCTTATCGGTATGCACGCAAACCTCTGTCGTGCAATCGCTTATGCAGATGGCAACACAGGGACTGAATCCGGTTAAGAAACAATGTTATTTCGTGGCATATGGGAACAAATGCAAACTGGTACCGTCTTATTTCGGGATGTTGGCTATATTAAACCGGGTAAAGAATCTGGAACGCCAGCCGGTAGCAAATGTGGTGCGTGAGGGCGATATATTTGAATATGGTTACAACATAGATACTCTTGATCTGACCATATATAAGCATGAGACAAAGATTGAAAATCTGGACAAACCTGTAATTGCCGCATATGCAATTATAACGACAGATAGAGAAAGAGTAATTGAGATCATGAGCAGGGATCAGCTTGAAAAATCGTGGGCGCAAGGACAGGCGTGGAAGTCAGCCGTAAAGGGGAAGTATGAATCAAAAACGCACGCTAATTTTTCGGAAGAAATGGCAAAGAAGACTGTATTAAACAGAGCATCTAAAAAGCTTATTAACGCCACTGATGACAGTTCAATCATGTCTGATGATGCGGTGGGCGCATTCAATGAGACAGATGAAAACGACACGCTGGATGTTGTAGCGGAGCAATTTGACGAAGATGTTAAACAGGCGAATTCAATACCTTTCCATCCAAATCAGATAGAGGAAAAACCAATTGGAAAGCAATTGGACAAGCCGCAGGCAAAAGAAAAAGAGCCTGTCAAGCAGAAAAAGAGTGATCCGGTAGATATAATCAATCAGGAATATGTGCAGGAAGAAATGCCTGATTTCATGGGGTGACGGATATGAAATTGCATGTAATAGGATCGTCTTCAAAAGGAAATTCCTACGCTTTAGAGGGGGGGGATGAGATTCTTCTCCTTGAGGCGGGGATGCCGTTCAGTGAAGTTAAAAAAGCAATTGATTGGCAAGTATCAAAGATAACCGGATGCCTTATCAGCCACATTCATAATGATCACGCCGGTTATATAGGTCAATATGAAAAACAAGGATTCCCAGTAACTATTGAAAGAAAAATGGGGAATATAATTTTACACGCAAGCAGGGCATATACAAAAACTGAATTCGATGTGAAATTATTTCCATTGCCTCATTGCTCCACGCCAAATTATGGGTTCTTCATATCGCATCCAGAACTCGGGAAACTGCTTTTTATGACGGATTTCGAGTATTGCAAATATGATTTTAGTGATTTGAAAATCAATCATATTTTGATCGAAGCAAACTACAGCAGGGAGATTTTAGACAGAAATAACCCGAATTCCGACCATGTAATCCTTGGTCATGCGGAGATCGAAACCACAGCAGAATTCGTAAGAAAAAACCGAACAAGTGAACTCATGAATGTAATTTTACTGCATTTATCTGATGGGAATAGTGACGAAAATTTATTTAAAGAACGGATCAAGGAAGCCGCAGGGGCGGGGGTATTCGTTGATGTTGCGGATGCCGGAAAGATATTTGAGTTGTCATTGGAACCATTTTAAAGCACATCAATCCGGATTGATTTTATATAAAAAATGAATATTTTGCACGATAATGCATATCACGAAATTATTATTGTAAGCTATTCCGCTTTCCGGCCGGGAGCGAAAAAATGAAATGGGGTGGAAAATTGGATGTACAAATAGATAGTCGCGAAAAGGCGCATGCAATAGAAAAAATTTTAAATGAGTTCTCCAAACAGGAAATAAAATATTTTGTCTCAAAATTATATGTCGGAGATTATACATCTCTTGATAATAGCCGGTTGGCAATTGACCGAAAACAAAACCTGACAGAAGTATGCGGCAACATGTGTCAGCAGCACAAACGATTTACCGGCGAGTTAATGAGAGCGCGGGAAGCCGGAATCCAGCTTGTTATCTTAGTAGAGCATAGTCCATACATAAAATCAATTGACGATGTGGAAAAATGGATAAATCCAAGGAACAAGCAGTGGGAGAAAAGCTTAAGGGAAAAGATCGGGTTTGGTTTGGATGATCGGATCGAGGATGTCATAGCGATATTGAAATACCGTGGCTTCAAGGTACCGGCGCCACCAACTACCGGAGGTTCATTGGCGAAATTCATGCGGACGACTGCTGAAAAGTATGGGGTGCGATGGGAATTCTGTAATAAGAACCAGACTGGACAGCGGATAATTGAGATTTTAAGGGGCGGATTATGACAAAAGAAGAAATAAAACAACTCTACTCCATGCGGGATATTTTGGAGCAGTATGAAATATTTCCAAATGAGAATGATTTTGTTAATTGCCCTTTCTGTGAGGACGGGAAAGTATCCATGAAAATAAATGAGGATGATTATTATTGTTCCACATGCAATGCCAATGGTGATATTTTCACATTTATTCAAAATACGGAAAAACTGACATTTCCAGAAGCCTTTAAGAGCCTTGGCGGAACTTACGGAAAGCCAACTTTTGAATCAAAATTAATTTTATATCGAGCTAAAAAAAATAAAGAAACTAAATTAAGTCAACAGGAAAAAATGAAATCTGAAATTGAATTAATCTTTCTGTTGATGAATGTATATCTGAAATGGATTCATAGGTTAGAGCCATTCACTGGTCCATGGGAGGATTGTTATAATGAATTGAAACATCAATTTGGAAAATTGGAAAATTCAAACGCGAGGTGGTGATAGACAGCATGATTCCGCTCAATGAACTTACCAGCGAAAGTATACTGGAAGATAAAATTTTTATTGAAATATTCGAACAAGAAGACCCGATTTATCACGCAAGACTCTTACTGTCGCTGGAGGATAGGGCTGCACAATTAGGCGTAAAAACAAAATTTACAAAATTATTGAACGCCTATAAAAAAGCGAATCGTGAGATGCAGAGGGATAAAAATAATGTCAGCCTACTTGATCGCTGGACGAACTTCCATGGGCCTTACGACAACATGCAGTGCGGTTCATGGATAGCATCAGAGGAAGGTATTTACATGCAAAACCAAGGAACTACGGATATTCAGGCGTGTTACCATCCAATCCTTCCGATAGAGAGGTTAAAAAATTTGGAAACAGGCGAAGAGCAACTTAAAATTGCCTACAAGCGAAATAAAAGATGGGACGAAATCATTGTCCCGAAAGATTTAGTGGCATCGGCGAATAAGATTGTAGCCTTGTCAAAAAAAGGGATAGCGGTCACAAGCGAGAATGCAAAATATTTAGTCCGATATATGGCGGATGTGGAGAACTTTAACGATGAGGATATCAAAGTGCAATATTCCAGCTCGAAATTGGGTTGGATAAAAGATAAATTCATACCGTATGACACCGATATTGTTTTTGATGGCGACGCCCGCTTTAAGCAGGTATTTGAGAGCATATCGGAGCGAGGCAGTCGTAATAAATGGATTGATCATGTGAATAAGCTTAGGTCAACGAATCGAATAGAAATTAAATTCATCCTGGCCTCCTCATTTGCAAGCATCTTAGTCAGCCTCTTGGGCGGATTACCGTTTATTGTGGATTTATGGGGGGAAACAGAGGGCGGTAAGTCGGTCACGCTCATGCTTGCGTGTTCCGTTTGGGCGAATCCCGATGAAAATAGATATATAGGTGATTTCAAAACAACAGATGTGGCGCTTGAGGCAAGGAGTGATCTCTTGAATAACTTGCCTATGCTGTTAGACGATACGAGCAAAACAAGCGCTAAGATCAGGGAGAATTTCGAGGGAATAGTTTATGACCTTTGTTCCGGGAAGGGTAAGAGTCGGAGCAATAAAGATCTTGGAATGAACCGTGAAAACCGATGGAAAAACGCGATTTTAACAAATGGGGAGCGCCCATTGAATTCATATGTAATCCAGGGCGGGGCAATTAACCGTATTCTAGAAATTGAATGCAGGGAAAAGACCTATGAAGACCCGCATCAAACAGCGGAACTGTTAAAACAAAATTATGGTTTTGCCGGAAAGGAGTTTGTCCGGATCGTGAAGGACATGGGACTTGATGAAATCAAGAAAATCCAGCAGGACATAATGGAACAAATCAAGGATGATGAAAAAATGCAAAAACAGAGCATATCCCTTTCCATCGTTCTGACGGCTGATAAGATAGCCACGGAACAGCTTTTCAAGGACGGTGAATATATACAGATAGAGGATGCAAAACAAGTCCTTATTGATCGGAATGAACTTTCTGACAATGAACGGTGTTACCAGTATCTTCTGAATGAGATCGTTGTTAATTCTGTAAAATTTGATCCGAATATAAATACGATGGAAAAATGGGGAGTGATGGAAAACGGATATGCAATAATTAATAATAATATTTTTGACAATATGTGTATAAAAGGAGGATTCTCTAAAAAGTCATTCCTTTCATGGGCGAAAAAGAAGTCATTAATTTTGGCAGACAATAACAGATTAAATAAAACAAAAAAGATAAACGGTTATGTCAATCGATATATTTTTCTGAAGCTTGACGATGGAATAATCATTGATGACGCCGGATTTATGCACTTGACGGATGGTCAGGAAGAAATCCCGTTTAGCTAAAAATCTATTCCGGGTAACCAAGTAACCGGGTAACCGACGTTTTTTTGCATATATAAATAAAATTATATTTATATATTTCATATTTTATTTTCTCTTATAAGGGTGATTTCTCTGGTTACTCGGTTACCTTGATCAGAAAAGAGCCGAAAAGCCGCATGAACACTAGGAAAATTGGGTAACCAAAAACGAAATTAAAATGGATACCGTAACCATAAAAAGTGGTTATTTTCGGAGGAGATAAGTATGATAGATCACGAAAAAATAAAATTAATCACAGATGATGTATATAATAAATTCTATCGCTCAATTAAGGATATGGATTCATCTGATGAATCATGGAAAAAGATATTGGATATGGGGCGCGAGATAGTGGATCAGCATAATGGTGACAGGTTATGCAAGGATTTAGTGCTTGCGTATGAGGATGAATTTGAGCGATCGCATAAAATTTGATATTCGATTATCAAAGGGAGGTGAAGGAAATAAAAGTAAAACGTGGCGATATTTATTATATCAACGGGTCATATGCTTGTGGGAGTGAACAGACTGGGAATAGACCAGCAGTTATAGTATCTAATGATAAATGCAATGCGAGTTCCCCGGTTATAGAGATTGTTTATCTGACTGCGAAGCTAAGGAAAAACCCTCTTCCAACGCATGTGGCAGTAAGCACGGAAAAACAATCAATAGCCTTATGCGAGCAGATAAATTCCGTCTCGAAATCAAGATTAGGTCATTATATTGGACATATCACGGAGCGGGAGGAATCGCAAATCGATTATGCTCTTAAAATATCGTTAGAGCTTGATGGGAAAAAATAAAACATATTGGAGGAGTGAACAATGGGGAAGCCGATAACTCCACCGGAGGTGACAGAGAAAATAAAACAAATGCTTATCTCTGGTAAGACAATGGAATATATAAAAAATGCAACTGGCGCAAGCATATCCACGATCCATAGGATTGCGAAAAAATATGATATCCAAAAACAGACAAAAATGACGCAGATGCCGGATCGGTGGATAAGAGAGTGGGATGCGCTGCATAGGCAGAACATGACGAATAAAAACATATTGGAGGAAGAGCAATGAAAATCGGCACAATTATCCGTAATCACTGGGCAGGCAAAGATAATCCAATGCGATATTTTATATATCTCGGAACATCTGGAAATTATGTAAATGGAGTAGCAATTAATTCCAGTGGGAAGTTATATAAATGCAGTTATCGTAAACATGATTTCGATAAAAGGAATATATTTGAGCCAGTTGGCTACTGCGAAGGTATTGAAATCATGAAAAACGATTTGAAAAAAATTGTTAAAATAGGAGGGCAATATGGACGATAAGAAAAAACTTAACAGCGGAGAGACCGCGAATACCAACTGCCGCGAATGCGGGCGGCACGTCACAAACGGCGGTAGCCGCAAGAGCACATTGCCGACATTCTGTACGCAGTTTGTGGCGGTAGGAAAGGAGCAATATAAATGACGGATACAGAACAAAAACTCGCGCAGGCGTTCCCTGGAAGTTTTATAAACCAGTGTGGTGAATTTATAGCACACAGTAAAGCAAGTGAGTATTTCAATCTTGAATCATGTAAAGACGATGCCGAGATTAAATGCAAAGTGCTGGAATGGTTTTCGAGAGGGGCATGCAAAGCAGAGCCTTATCGATCAAAAGAAGCGAATGATAAATTCCACAAATTCATGCTTGATGGGATTAATGAATTTTTGGGAACGAGTTTTTCTGCAAGAGATATGGACTCGATCTATATATACCTCGGAAACGGCGTAAACATGGAATTGTGTATTGAATTTATAGAGAGCGGTTTTAATTTAAGAGTATTGAAAAATGATTAGATTGGAGAAAGGAGCCGTTCCCCGGCCGGGAAAGCTATAGCGGAACCTGAGAAAAAATGAGCGATAAAGACTATATAAAGAAATTCGTTGCGATGCAAAACTTGCCCTACGAAGTAAAAGTAAAACGGGCAGAACTAAGAATAAAGGAATTCTATGACGAAATTGTGAATGGGCGAGGCTTGAATGTTCATGTTTCGGTCGGAGGATTAGACAGCATCACGCTTTTGCTGTTCATGCGTTCGATAGGGCTAGACATACCGGCTATCGGGGTTACGTCCATAGAGCATAGCAGTATCCGGAAGATACACAAGCAGATAGGCGTACAAAGCATAAAACCATACAAGTATAAGCATCAGGTTCTAAATGATTTAGGCTTTCCGGTAATAAGCAAAGCGAAAGCTAAGAAAATTAATCTTTTGCAGACTCCGGATAGCGAAAAGCAGACATTTATTCATGCGATCATGACCGGCGACATGGGAGAGCAAGGCAAATTCCAACATTCGGATAAAATTAAACTCCCGGATAAATGGTTAAAACTCTTCGCCGGCCATTATCAGGAACACAGACCGGACTTGGTTTGCGGGAACGCTCCTTTTAAAGTCTCTTCGGAATGCTGCAAATACATGAAAGAGGACCCATGCGATGATTGGGCAAAAGAACATAATAGTTTCCCCTATCTTGGATTAATGGCCAGTGAGGGTGGACAGAGAGAATTTGCCCTAATGAAAAATGGGTGCAACTATTACGGAAAAGAAGTAACCAGATCAGCGCCCTTCGCACCGTTTATGCGTCAGGACATCTTACAGCTAGCATTAGATTTAAAAGTACCAATTCCGGAAACTTACGGGGAAATAGCCAGAAAGAAAGATGGAACCTTATATACAACTCGCGCGCAGAGAACCGGATGTGATATTTGCGGTTTTGGTATACACATTGAGAAACGCCCACACCGTTTCGACAGATTAAGAGAAGAAAATGAAAGAGCTTGGGAATTCTGGATGTATAAATGTGTTACGGATCCAGATACAGGTGGAACATACGGATGGGGCACGGTATTGGATTATATTGGTGTGGGTTGGGAAGATGTGTATATTGATTGGGACAAGCGGCAGATGTCCATAGAGGATTACATGGAGGTGATGCCATGAAGGAATATATAATTGATTGCTTTGCCGGTGGAGGCGGCGCCAGTGTGGGGATAGAAATGGCACTAGGCCGACAAGTAGACATAGCAATAAATCATGATCCAGATGCTATCCTGATGCACAAAACAAACCATCCGGATACACTGCATCTGACGGAAGATATTTTCAAAGTAGACTTACAAAAATATCTAAAATCAGAAGATATAGTAAAGCTAATGTGGGGAAGTCCAGACTGTACCAGTCACAGCAAAGCAAAAGGCGGGAAGCCACGCAAAAAAGGATTGAGAATACTTCCGTGGGCAATATATAGGCTGTGCCGGCAGATATTAATAATTACCGGCAGGCTGCCGGAATGCCTGATCATGGAGAATGTAGAGGAAATCCAACAATGGGGACCGCTAAACGAAAACGGTAATCCAATACCTGAAAGAAAGGGAGAGGATTACAACAAATTCATAAGAGCTATGAAGAAACTTGGTTTCGACTTCGACAGTAAGGAATTGATAGCAGCTGACTACGGAGCACCCACTACGAGAAAAAGATGGTATGCAGTCTTCAGATCTGATGGCAGAGAAATAATATGGCCAGAGCAGACGCATAGCAAAACTGGCAATGATGGATTAGAAAAGTGGATACCAATATCAACTTATCTTGATTTTTCGGATTTAGGAAAATCTATCTTTGGTAGAAAAAAACCGCTGGCCCAAAACACCATGAACCGGATTGCGCGGGGAATAGATAAATTCGTACTAAATAATCCAGAACCATTTATGATACAAGTTAATCACAGTGGCGAAAGCTTTAGAGGTCAATCTATTAACGAACCATTACCAACGATCACTCAAAAGCACGGTTTTGGCGTGATTACACCGTTCCTGATTCAATACCACTCCGAAACTGAAAATAGTGAAGTAAGAGGACAGGGAGTTAATAACCCAATAATGACAATTGATACATCTCCAAGATATGCGCTTGCATCCGGTTTTCTCACTAAATTTTACAAAACCGGTACTGGACAGATGGTAACAGAGCCAATACACACTATAACAACATCACCGGGACATTTTGGACAAATAAGCATTGTTATGTATGAAAAGGATGTTTCAAAGCAGATTCCGGAAGAAATGAGACGGAAATGCAACTGGGTAGCATCTTTCGTTATGGAATATTACGGATGCGGTACAGGCCAGTCTCTGGATAGTCCACTACATACAATCGTAACAAAGGACCGTTTCGCCTTAGTAACGGTATGCGGCGTCGATTATGTGATGGTGGATATATTCCTTCGAATGCTGACAGCAGAGGAATTAAAATTAGGACAGGGCTTTCCTGAAGATTACGTAATAGATAGAGACTACAAAGGAAACTATTATCCGATCAGCAAACGAATAGCCAGAATCGGAAACAGCGTGGTACCGGTTATGGCAAAGGTATTAGTCGAAGTCAATACCCCGTACTTGAAGATAGGAGAACGGCAGTTAATATGGACAATTCAAAGATTGCAGCAGGAAATGACCGGGCAAATGAAATTTGCGTAAAGATAAATGAATTAGGGCAGCAGGACAGATGGGAGGACATATGAAAATAGGATTGCACGATGCAGACGCGGATCACATCAAAAACAAGAGTTTCCCCAATTATGCTCTAATGAAAATATCTGCATGGTATAAACAGCAAGGGGACACAGTGGAATGGTGGAATCCGTTGTATACATACGACAGGGTGTGCAGTAGTAAAATATTTGATTTTACCAGAGAGGACTTATATTTACCGGATAAAACAATAAAAGGAGGTACCGGCTATCATGAAATATCGCTAAAGCATGAATTGCCATCAGTGATTGACAATATGCTTCCGGACTACAGCATTTATCCGGATTGTGATTATGCTATCGGCTATCTAACCCGGGGATGTCCGAACAATTGTCGGTGGTGCCTGGTCCCGAAAAAAGAAGGTAACATACGACCTTACAGGGAGTGGCAGCAGGTCGTTAGACCGGACACAAACAAGCTTGTATTGATGGATAACAATATATTGGCTTGCGAACACGGGATTGAGCAATTGCGGGGACTGGCTGCTACAGACTACAGGATAGACCTCAATCAAGGCATGGACATCAGGCTGGTAACGGAAGAGACAGTGAAGTTGTTCAAAGAAATCAAATGGATCCGTTTTATTCGGTTAAGCTGCGACACAAAAAGCCAGATACCGCACTTTAAGAGAGTTGCAAAGCTTTTCCGCAAACACAACGTAGGACTTAGTAAGATGTTCGTATATGTCCTTGTCACAAAAGATTTAGACAATGCCGACCATCGGGTACAATCCTTAAACCGGATCAGCGGAAACTTACACATCTATGCCCAAGCAGAAAGAAATGACCGGAAAGGGATAGTGCCAAATAAGATGCAGCTTGAATTTACGCAGAGGTATGTATACGGGCGGCTATACCGAAGAGAAACATGGCAGCAGTATTGCGAAAGGAAGGGATTTAATGGACGAACAATGGAAACTTAACGGAGATTGCAAGATATGCAGGAGAAGCAAGTATTGCAGCAAGCAATGCAAGGTAAGACGGGATTCTATACGGAGGATGATTGCAGGCATGGCAATTTCGAGGATTTTTGATTTTAATCACCCATGCAGGAAAGGAGAGAACAGTAATGAAAACGGAAAGTGAAAAAATGGATATCCTTATTGAAAAGTTAGAACACCGTGCACGTGGTGGTTATACAACGCCCGGTACAATTAGAGACTTATGTCGGGATGCGGCAAGGAGCCTTGGTCAATTACAGGATGAATTAAAGCAGTACAAAAAACTTGGAACAGTAGAAGAAATGAAAAATTTAACCTATCTCCGCGAACGATATGAGAATGAAGCATATGACTACTGCGGGGAATATGGAAGTGATGATTGCCAATTTAAGGACATTATAGAGCGGCACTTACGCAGGAGGAGAGAGGGCGCATGAAAGAAAAATATAACACATGCCTACACGCGCAAAGTGTAGGGGAGATAGCAGTACATACAACGCCGGGATGCCCAAGGGCGCATAACATCAAAGGGACCCTAGCGGTAACTAAGGGAGAATGCAGAAGGTGCAGGCGTTGGAAACCGAAGGAGGGCAAATAATGAATAGGTTAACGGAAAAAATAGGTCAAGATAAGCCACGGACGTTTAAAGGGCTTATAAGATGGTTCGTAACACATAATGGAATTCGAAAAGATGAGATTGTAAATGAATACAACGAGATTTATGACAGACTTTCGGAGTATGAGGCTACTGGGTTAGAACCAGAGCAGATAATAGAAATAGATAAACTCTATTTGAAAAAGTGCGAGGGAGTGAATAAACTGCTGGCGGAATTACGAGAGCAAAAGGAGGGTGAATAATGAGCATAGATCATGAGTACACAAAAAATATTGTCTGCCCATACTGCGGGTACGAAGACAAAAACAGTTTGGAAGTGGAATCGGGTGATGAAGATTTAGGGTTGCTCGAATGCGATAATTGCGGAAAATATTTCTACGCAACGAGAAGCATCACTATTGATTACTGCACAGAAAAAGCCACTTACGGCACATGCAAGCACTGCGGAAAAGAAGATGTGCCGGTGGAAGATTACCATTCCTCATGCGGATCGTATGAAGGGCTATGTACCGCCTGTGGACATAAGGAAATGCGTAGGTTGCAAATTGAATATATGAGGAACATGTATAAGGAGGGCGATAATGACTAATTTTGAAAACCTGATAGAAAACATGACGCCAGAGACGCTCGTACAGTTAGCTGATAGTACAGATAC